>Ga0209579_10000066_pt1 | contig 212476 bp, 175 predicted proteins | sample Coa_R1_2_FD_187152 | JGI IMG/M metagenome (GOLD analysis project Ga0209579, IMG submission 187152) | Surface soil microbial communities from Centralia Pennsylvania, which are recovering from an underground coalmine fire - Coalmine... | ecosystem: Environmental > Terrestrial > Soil >... | reverse complement strand
GAACCAGCTGCGTCCCTTGCGCACGTAGACCGCACCGACTCCTTGTGGGCCGTGAATCTTGTGGCTGGAGATGGTCAGCAGGTCGCATCCGATTTCGTCAACGTTGAGCGGAACTTTTCCTGCCGCCTGTACAGCATCCGTGTGGAAATAAATGTCAGCTTCGGCGGCAATCTTTGCAATCTCCGTTACGGGCTGCAAGGCTCCAGTCTCGTTGTTGGCAAACATGATTGAGATCAATTTGGTATTCGGACGAATGGCGCGCTTCACGTCTGCCGGATCAATCAGGCATCGGCCATCGACCGGGATGTAGGTCACATCGCATCCCGCGAGTACAGGATTCCTCGCGATGTGACGGCAGGTGTTGAGGACTGCCGAATGTTCGATGGTCGAAGTGATGATGTGATCGCCGGCCTGGATGAGTCCGAAGATCGCGAGATTGTCACCTTCGGTGCCGCCGCTGGTAAATACGACCTCGGCCGCCCTGCACCCGAGCAACGTGGCGACGGAACCGCGGGCTCGCTCGATGGCCCCGCGCGTCTCCTGCCCATGGTGGTGAATGGACGAAGCGTTGCCAAAGTGCTCGGCGAAGTAGGGCCGCATGGCCTCCAAGACCTCGGGGAGAACAGGCGTGGTCGCGTTGTTGTCGAGATAGACTCGGCGCGTCATATTCTTCTCTTCCCTTTATATTGTACTGAGGTTTTGGCGGTGTGTGCGCCAATACAGGCGAGAATGCGGCTGTCGCCTATCCGTAATAGCGAAAAGTCTTCCAGAAATCTGGCCAGGGCTGGCGCAAACCGCGACATACGTAGATATCGGGATGATCGCTGGTCTCTTCGTTATGGATGGCGTAGGGGTTAGGAGTATGCCCGGCGACCTGGCAGGAAGTGAAGGTGCTGTCGAGGAACTCCCTAGATAGTCCGAGGACGATCAGCGTTTCGGGCGGCGGATTGCCATAGCCGCGTTCGTAGAAGGAATTGATTCCGCTGATTGCAGGAGGCAGTCCGTAAGCGGGGCCATATAAGTTGATCGCGCCCGCTTCGCCATAATTTCCGGCGAGGACGGCGAGGTGAGCCCGGTCCTCGGCCGGCAGCGTGTCTCGGATCTGGGCGACGGTTTGAACCAGTTCGGGCCAGCCGAGTTCTTCGAAGAGGTCGCCGTTGCGTTCGCTGGCAAACTTCCACAGGGGTGAGTTAACTGGCGTGGGCGGGAGCACGATCGCTCCAACCATAACTATGTCCGCGACCAATGCTGCCCGGACCAGGGCTCGCAGGCAACCAGCCCAGAATTTGCTCAGAGAGCTCAAACGCTGTTCGCCCCACACACTGCCAGCCGCATAGAGCATCGGATAGGCTGCGGCCAGATAGTATCCACGGCCCTTGGCGACGATAAAGAGGAGGAGTGGGACGATGTACATCCACCCCAGCATGCGAAAGCGCTGGCCTTGTTTTGAGATCAGATAGAAGTAGAGGCCGGCGATCCAGAGAGGGGCAGCAAGGAGCGTGAGTTTGAGTTGGTCGGGAAGAAAGTCTTTTGTGCGTCCGATGCGGACATCGCGTTCGTGGATGTGCTTGAGAAAGTCGAGCGAGATGAAATGATGCTGGGCTTGCCAAAGCAGATTGGGCAGAAAAATCAGAACGGATAAACCCACCCCGATCCAAAGCCATTTGCTGGTGAGATGCCGGCGTGTGTTGGTGAGCAGAACGCCCGCCACGATGCCGAGTGCAAAGAATCCCATCGTGTATTTCGTCAGCATACCGAAACCAATGGCGGCACCGATGGCCAGCCACCAGCGCTGGTCTTCGGTTTGCAGCAGACGAACGACGAAATAAGCTGCGAGCACCCAGCACAGGTAATCGAACGAGACATATTGCATGAGTGCGCCGCCCGCGAGACAAAACGGGATGGCTGCGGCGGCCGCAACGAGTTGAGCACCACGACGGCCTCCCAGGTCTCGGGCCATTAGTCCCGTGAGAACGACGACGACGGCTTCGGCGACATTGGAGAAGAAGCGGAACCCAGACAACGATTTTCCGAAAAGGATCAGAGACAGGCGGCCAAACAATGGTGTGATCGGCGGATAGGCAACATATCCCCATGCCAGATGGCGCGCGTCGTCAAGGGTGGCAAGTTCGTCGCGATGAAAACCGAAGCGCGAGCCGAGCAGCAATTGCGCGACGATTGTCGCCGCGGCGACCGCGGCGAGCATACCGAAGTCACTCGCCCAAGTTGAAGGGGAGGGCGCCGACGGCAGCGGAGTGGTTTCGACTTGCGGAGACATGCGGTTTTTCGACCCTTAGTTTATAGCGGTCGAGTGTACCGCGAGTGCCGACTTTTAGACCTAGTGGCCCATCGCCATCAGCGGCATGTGTTCGCTGAGTGTGAAACTTATGTCGGCAACTCCGTGGGGAGCCACCGTGACGGGTTTGCTCCAGATCACCGGATCGGCAAAAACCGGGCGGCTGACGCGCACTTGGGTCGCGAGGTCGTACACGGGGCTCTCGCCGACGACTTTCCAGCCTTCGTGCCAGGCGACGATCTCGTAGTTGCCGGGAGGAACGTTGGTCAGTTCGAAGTTGCCGTCGGCGTCCGTGACTGCATAGTAAGGATGCTTGGCGACCACCATTTCACCATTCATCCATACATGGCCGGCGTTGCAACGGATGCTGACCACGCCCTCACGGTTCATGGGCCGCGAGATTTCCTGACCGGCGGCGGTGAAGGGCAGGTTGTAGTCCGAACTGCCAGACATGTGGACGGTATGCAACAGGGGGTCGCTGCTCTTTACAGTCAGCGTCGCATCGACTGGCACCAGAAGAATGTGGGGCTCGTAGCGGCAGCTTTTTTGGTTGAGGGAGCGGCGTGCGACGGGCAGTTCCATCGCTTTTCCGCGCGTGACATTGCGCAGGAAGACCACGGTGTTGGCGACTCCGCCGTCTGGAGCGACGAGCAGGCGCTCAAGGTCGCGGTGCTTTTCGCCCTGAGGATCACAAATCTGCGGATCTTTATTAATCTCGGAGGCGACCAGATGTGGCAGCGCTCCCTGCCACTTGACGGTGCCGCGGATGGTGCCACCGTCATTGAAGGCAACAACCTGATAGGAAGATTGAGCGACAGAGAATGCCGCTAAGAGAATTACTGCCACAAAGGCGAAAAGTTGCGACCGGAACTTCATAGGCTCCACCGTGAACGTCGCCTCGGGCCAACAGGCCCTCATTCGAGGCGGGAAACCCGGGCCTGACTGAGGATGTCAGCGGTTTCCTGGAATTTTGGAACGGGCAGTTACTGTCCCGCCTGTTACTTGAGTACTACGATAGCAAACGCATGGACGTAGTACAGGTCACTCAAGGACATGTACTTCCGCGCGGAGACGGAATGATGGGCAGATTTTGACTCGCAAAAACTCAGCGCTTTTCGACAGGAACGTACTTCTGCGGATAGACAGGGCCCAGGTAGTCCGCTCGCGGGCGGATAAGACGGTTATCGTCGAGCTGTTCGATGACGTGCGCGGTCCATCCACCGACGCGAGACACCGCGAAGATGGGCGTGAACAGGTCCACGTCGATGCCGAGGGTCTGGTAGGTGGAAGCGGAGTAGAAGTCCACGTTGGCGTTGAGATTCTTGTCGGCCTTGACGAAGTTTTCGATTTTTTCCGAGTAATCAAACCAGCGCGGATCGCCGCTCGACTGACCGAGGTCCCGCGACATCTGACGGAGATGTGTGGCTCGGGGATCCTCGGTGTGGTAGACGCGGTGCCCAAAGCCCGGGACCTTTTTTTTCTGGGCCAGCATGCCTTTGATGTACTCGACGGGGTCGGCGCCGCTGGCATCGATTTCTTTGAGAATCTTGAAGACAGCTTCGTTGGCGCCGCCGTGCAAAGGGCCTTTGAGGGTGCCGACGGCCGAGGTGACGGCGGAATGCATGTCGGAGAGAGTCGCCGCGGTGACCCGGGCCGCGAAGGTCGAAGCATTCAGTTCATGATCGGCATGCAAAATGAGCGCGATATCGAAGGCGCGCTCGGCCGTTTTTGAAGGCGCGGTGCCATTGAGCATGAGCAGGAAATTTGCCGCGTGTGAGAGCGAGCGATCCGGTTCCACTACGGGCTTCCCTTTGCGGATGCGATCGTAGCTGGCCACCAGCATCGCGATCTGGGATGTGAGACGAATCGCCTTGTTGACGTTCGCGTCGTGATCGTTCCGATCGTACTCGGGATCGTAAAAAGCCAGTGCTGAAACCAGCGTTCGCAACACATCCATTGGAAGCGCATGCTTGGGCGCCAACTGGAGGCGGTAAATAATGGATGCATCAAGCTTCCGGTCTTCCGCCATGCGTTGCTTCAGCGACTTGAGTTCGTCGGCCTTGGGCAGGCGTCCGAACCAAAGCAGGTAGCAAACCTCTTCGAAAGTCGAATTGTCTGCGAGATCGTGAATGTCGATGCCGCGATAGGCGAGGACTCCCGCATCGCCGTCGATGTAGCAGATGCTGGAGGTAGTGGCGACGACCCCTTCGAGTCCCTTGGGGGCGTTCAGGCTGGTGACGCTGGACATAAACCCTCGCTCGTCGTTCGAGTGATCGTACGAGTGATCGTACGTATGATCGAAAAATTGCGGCCTCGGATTCTCGTGAGAAGAATCCGCAACAGCCCAACCTTCTTTTATACGCCTATTGCGCGGGGCTTTCCAAGGCAGGACGGGGCTTGGTAGTAGCTCAGAGTGAATGAAAGATTCGGATTCTTATTCCGGCCACAGCGAAGCCGCTGTTGTGCTCAATATCTGTTCGCGCATTTCATGGGTCATGGGCAGACTCTTGAATTCGTCGAGGTTGCGCCTGACGTCGACCACGCCGGGGCTGGGCCAGTCGGTGCCGAACAGGGTCTTGTGTGCGATCTCGCTGAGACGCGGAAAATATTTCAGCAGGGCCTTCGGAGGAATGCCGCTGATGTCGAAATAGACGTTGGGATGGCGACGCAGGAGAAAGAAGGCGGTGTCCATCCAGAGCGGTCGGCCGCCGTGGGCCATAATTATGTTGAGTTTCGGAAAATCGACGGCTACATCGTCAAGATAGATGGGATCGCCATATTTGTTGCGCGCGCCGGGAAAAATCGATGTCCCCGTATGAAACATTACCGGGATCCCATTGGCCTCGGCAGCGCGATAAATGATTTCCAGTTCTTTGACGCCGTGCAAATAGTCGTTGGGATAGAGCAGTTGATGCGGCGGATGGATTTTGATCATGCGCAGGCCGAGCCGAAGGATATGCTCGACGTCGGCCATGATGTTGGTGGTGTGCCGCGGGTGAAGGCTGCCACAGGAGAGCAGGCGCTTGGGATCGTGCTTGGTATAGTCGGCGACGAATTGATTGACAGCCGATGTAAAGCCGATTACTTCCGGCGCAACGTAGTTGATCAGGACGGCGCGGTCGACGCCGCACCGGTCGAGATATTTCAAGAAGGCCTTTGGCGAACGGCAGTACTCGACAATGTCATCCCAATTCTCGCGTTTGTGTTTGATCAGTTCGAGCGCCTGTGGCTTGAATAATTCCAACGGCTCGATATGGATGTGGCAGTCAGTGATCAAAACCGGCTCCTAGCTTTTAGCTACTAGCGTCTAGCAATCTCGTATCGGCTCGCTAGAAGCTAGGAGCTAGCGGCTAGAAGCTTCGCTCTATCCTCAGTACAACGGAACTTTTGGATCCACGGTTCGCGCCCAGCCGTCGATGCCGCCACGCATGGATTGAACTTTTTCGTATCCCTGCTGACGCAGCCAGTTGGTAACGGACAATGACCTCACGCCGCGATGGCACATGACCACAATATGGTCATCGGGATCGAGTTCCTGATGGGCTCGCGTAGGGATGTCGCCCATCGGAATATCCTTCGTGCCTTCGAGGTGCGACGCCGCGAGCTCCCAGGGCTCGCGGACATCGAGCAGGATGAACGTTGCGCCGCTCTTTTGCAGCGACTTCACCTGGCCGGGAGAGATCTCGAAGTCCATAGTCACTGTGTCCCCAGTTGCGAACGATTTCCGACTGTGGTCAAACTCAGCAGGGCCGCTAGCGCCCAGAGTGCTCCCGTTGCGATTCGCGCTGTCCGCACGTCAGCGGGCGGAACTTGATGCCAAAGCGTCAGCGCGCAACCCGCGATAAAGTTCACGACGAGGACGCCGAAAAACAAGCGCTCGCGCAGACAGCGTGTGTCGAGCGCTAAACCGGCAAGCAAAAGGATCCAAACCAGATAGGTCGCGGCCGTCCAGAGATCGTGAGGCCACTCGAGTTCGTTGTGAGTAACGTGGCTGAACGAGACCCAGGCGAAGTAGGCACATCCAAGAAAGCCGGCGATTCCCCACAAAGGGGCGCGGCACATCAGGTGGCCGGAGCTATAGCTACTCTTTGCTATGGTCTTGGCGACGGCCTTCTGGTCGACGCTGACCGCGACGTTTTCTATTTGCCTGTCCATTTGGGAACGCGTTTTTCGAGGAAAGCCATGATACCCTCGCGCGCGTCCGCGGTCGAGATAAGTTCTTCGAGATAAATCCTTTCCGCCCGGGCCAGCCCTTTATCGAAGTGGATCGAATCCCAGGCGTAAAGCGCTTTCTTGGCGAGGACAAGCGCCAACGGGCTGAGTCGTTGGAGTTCCGCCAGAGTTCGTGCGACGGTTGATTCGAGTTTATCGGCAGGCGCGCACCGGTTTGCCAGTCCCATCGCAGCCGCTTTGTGTCCCGAGAAGGTTCTGCCGGTGAGGACAAGCTCGGCAGCGCGCTTCTGACCGACGAGCGCGGCCAACCCCACCGAAGCAACGGGAGGAAAGCTGGCCAGCTTGATTTCAGGAAATCCCCAGCGGGCATTGCGCGCGGTATAAACCATGTCGCAGACGGCGGCAAGTTCGGCGCCGCCGCCAAGGCAGATTCCGCGAACGGAGGCTATCGTGATTGTGCGCGAAGCTACAATCGCGCGGATGACGGCGTGAAAGCTGCCAAGCATTTCGTGAATTTGCTCGGGGACGTGCGCCTTGATATCCACGCCAGCGGAGAACGCGCGCGCGCTGCCTTGAAAAACGACGGTTGAAATTTCGGTGCTCGTTTCGATCTGGCTGAGCTGCTGCTCGAGTTCAAGCATCATCGGGACGTCGATGATGTTGAGTGGCGGGTTCGACAGCGTGATGCGAGCCACCGGGCCTTTGATCTCGACTTTGAGGCGGGTTGTGGGGGAAGTCGCCATGTCAAATCATATTAACTACAGATCTTAACTACAGATCGAGTTAAAGGTTGATGGCCGACTTCCGCGGCTCGCCGATCGTCGACAACGGATCGCGTGCGCCGGCTTTCTCTTTGATCCACTTTTTCTCGTTGCGGATAATGTCGAGAAGCAGCGTTTTGTCTTTTGCGCTCGGCAGATTTTCCTCGCAATGCTGCTCGTAAGCGCGGTCGTCGAGTGGTTCGCCAGTCTCGCAGTGAAACTTCTGCCCGGCCCAGCGTCCGATGTTACGGTTGAAGCGGATGTCGGGCGTATAGAACTTGGCTTCGCCCGGCTTCAGGAAAACGTTCAATCGATCAACCAGGCCTGCAACTTCCTGACGATAGAGATGGCGGCTGTAGTCGTTGAGATCGTCGAGGTCGGCAGCCTTGTCATTTTGCAGTTCATCGTAACGGCCCTTGATTCCCCAGACATAGGCCCAGTGCGCCGACGAAGAATGGTCGGTGCCGAAAAGATCGAACGAACTCGAGATCCACTTATTCAAATATTTTTGCAGGAGCCAGCGTGGGATGACCCCGGCTTCGACGACTCGACGCAGGCCGTCGTTGCCTGTCCCCATGTGGAAGGCTTCCTCGCGCAGCATGTATGAAGTCGAGCGTCCAAGCGGCGCGAAGGAAGAATACTTCAACATCTGGAGCTGGAACTTGCCGTCGCGATCGACAAAATCTGTGTAGGTAAAGAAGTCAAGCCAATTGTCAACCTCGACGTTAAAGGTGCCGAGCAGGCGCTGATTTTCAAAGGCGCGGCGCTCTAGCATCTTCTGCGCTTCCACCTTGCCCGATGACCCAAAGAAGTCGATGAGCAGCGCGCACATCTGCCAGCCGTGGCGCATCTCTTCGATCATGACGCGGGTGATGGCGCGGCGGTCCCACTCGGTGGGAGCGGTTTCAAATAGGTTGCGTTGCTGCTCGACGCTGGCAAATTCCGTGTCGCCCTGATAGATGATCATGTTCATCAGGGCGTCGCGCATCTGCTGGGTGGGAACCTGACGCAGGTTCTCCCACTTGTTGCGGCCCTTGTAGGCGCCGAACTGAATCTCTTCTGTCTCTATTGCCCCGTAAAGCGTGTCGAAGTGAAAGGCCTCGACGTCATCTTTGTTGACCCCGACTTCTTTGCGCCATTCGTTGAAGACTCCGACCCACTCGCTGAAGCTACCGATTTTGGGTACTTTGCCTGGCATAGAACCTCAGGGGCTAAAGCCCGCATCATTGGTGGCTTGAACGGCACGGCTCAAGCCGTGCCCTTTCAAAACAATTAAGTTCCACTGCTATTTGGCGGTGAACACCGCTGGACGCTTCTCGACGTATGCTGCCAGCCCTTCTTTCGCGTCGTCGCTCTGGAAGAGGATTTGCTGATTCTCGCGCTCGACGGCCAGCGCTGATTCCATGGGAATCTCCCATCCCGTTTGCACGGCACGCTTGATGCGGCCTACGGCTTTGGCGGCCTTGTTCGGCGGAGTGAACTGGCGCGCGTATTCCATGATGTTGGCCATGAATCCGTCGCGTTCGAAGATATCGTTGATGATTCCGTACTCTTGCGCTTCTTCGAAAGAAAAAGTGTTGCCGGTGATCATTAGCTCGATGGCGCGGCTCTTCCCTACCAGACGCGACAGGCGTTGCGTTCCGCCGGTGCCGGGCAGTACCCCGAGGTTGACTTCGGGTAGGCCGATCTTACCGGCATCTTTTCGCGCGATGCGAAGGTCGGCAGCCATGGCAATCTCGAGCCCTCCGCCGACGCAATGGCCGTTGATGGCGGCGATTACGAGCTTGGGCGTGTGCTCGAGGCGGAGCAGGGTCTCGTTGGCGTGGAGACAGAAATAATACTTGAAAGTTGGATCGACCGAGGCCAGCATCTTGATGTTTGCCCCGGCGGAGAAAAACTTGTCGCCGACGCCGGTGAGGACAATGACGTAGACGTCGTTGTCCATCCGCGCCTTGAGGATGGCCTCGTCGAGCTGGCGGTTCATCTCGTAGGTGTAAGTGTTCGCGGGAGGATCGTTCATCTCGATCACGGCCACGCCCGCATCGGTGCGATAGTTGATGAGTTGCTTGGTGGTTTCGCCGGTCGCCGGCTGCGTTGTGGTCGCCATAGGCTGCTCCTTAGTTAGTCACGCTGGTTAGTCGCACTGTTTTTTCGGCGCGACTTGTTGCCGCGCATAATCCCCTTCAAAACGATGTCGCCCATCTGCTCCGCGAGTTCTTTGGCATCGCCATCCACCCGCGGGTTATACCAGGTGTAAATCCAGTTGATCATGCCAAAGAGGCTCATCACGGCCGTGCGCGGGTTGAAATTGAGTCCGCGGCTGTTCTTGAGATCTTCCATCAGGCCGAGACAAATACGGTAGTACTCGCGCTTGATGCCCGCGATCTCTGAGCTCAGGCCGTTGGTTAAGGAATCGTCTTCGTGCGACAGGACCTTTAGCCCCTGCTGATTGCTGACGAAATATTCCAGGTGGTTGAGGACAAAGATGCGGATGCGCTGCTCGGGGTCAGACGCATCATCGAGCCGGTCTTTTAGCTTTTCGACAATGGTGGTAAACGTGTGTTTCTGAATGAGGAAGAGCAACCGTTCTTTCGATTCGAAATAATAATAAAGTCCAGCGAGTGACATGCCAGTGGCGCGCGAAAGATCGCGCATCGAGGCGCCCTCGTAACCCTTAACGCAGAAGACTTCAGTGGCGTGGTCGAGGATGTGCCCGAGACGCCGATCGAAGCGCGACGCCGTGACGCGGGGCGAGCCTTTGACTCGGCGTGGGCGACGAGAGGCCGTGGACCTGGATACTTGTGGCATAGTTCGAACGTTCGTTCCAATTATAAACGGGTTCGCAGTTCGGGACAACCGCATTCCTGCTTTAAGGATTCGGCGATGGAGCGCTGGTGGCCTTTTTCTTCACGGGTTCGCGTGGATCCACAACGGTCTTGGTCACGGTGCGCTCGACGAGGAACATTTTCTTCACTTGATTGCGTTCTAACTTTTGCCGCTGCCCTTGAACAACAACCACTACGGATTCCAGGGTCATGGATTCGACTTCCCCGGTCAAGATGGTTCCATCGCGCAGTTCCACGGTGTCGTCGCTAAGCCCACCGAGAGTGATCGTGATGCTGCCGCCGGGAGCTTCGTCGGGAGCCACCTCCAACGGCGTGGTGGCAACGGCGAAGCCTTCTTTCTTTAACTCCAACTGATGCGTTCCGATGCCGACGTTGATCCGTGCCGGAGTCAATCCTTCGTCTTTGTCGTCAACTTTAAGGCTCGCACCGGCGGGTACAGAGATCACCGTCATCGGGATCGTCTTAAGGGAGGTGGGCAGGCCGCCATTGTTGCGCGCGGAAATCGACATCACTGTGGAACTCCAGCAGAGGCACATTGAAATTGAACCTTGGCCGACTCACCCGGGCTCAGATCATCGAGAAATAGATCACCCTTACCGATGCGCACGCGATCTTTGTCCAGCAACGTTACGGTGAACGAAGCTTTGGGGATCAGCTTCTCAGAGACATTTTGTACGAGGACATTTGAGACCAAGGTCATCTGCGTGCCATACGATCCCATGTTTTGAAATTTCGAGAAGGTGAGCTTCAAGATTGCATTTTCCTGGTTAGGCCAGAACATAAACAGGTCGGCATCGGAGTCCTTGGCAGACGCGACCAAGCAGAAGCAACCAGCTAACAGCAGTGGCAAGAGTTTGCGACGCATGCAGTGGATTGTGGCACAGTAACAACGCAACGGCAACGGGCGACGACCGAGTTAGACTGGGGTTCCTAGCTCGTTCAGTTGGCCGGATCGCGCTCCGTCAGCAGGATGCGCTTGACTTGGTTCCGATCGAAGGTTTGAGCGTTTCCACCAATCCTGACGACAATTTGCATACCATTGACCGACACCAAGTCTCCGGAGAGCACGGAACCATCGCGCAACTCGAGAGTATCGTGCGCAGCGCTACCAAGCTCATAGCTGACGCTCCCTCCGGAAGCGTCGTGCGACGTGATCTCCAGGGGAAATTTCCCTGAATTGAAACCCTCTTTACTGAATTCCAGCACATGCTTGCCAATATCGACTTCCACAATCTTGGGTGTCGTGCCCATTTCCTTGCCGTCGAGGCGTAGCAATGCACCTTGCGGAACTGAGTTCACGGTTATGGAGACAGCGCGTGACGTATCCGACCGGGACACGGTCAAAGAAGCGGGAGCCCCTGATGCGGTAAGTGTGACCTGAAACTTGACGATTTGACCTGCACTCACATTTGTAAGGTAAATATTGCCGTCGCCGATGCGAGCTTTGTTCTTGTCGAATACATAAAAAGAGAAAGTCGCGTTCCCGATAGTTTTGGCCGAGAGGTTCTCGGCAATGATGTCGGTAACGTATGTGTGTTCCCTCCCCATTTCTCCGATCTCCTTGAACTTGGAAAAAGTGAAACGCAAAGCCGGTGGCCCAGACTCCGGCCAGGTTACAACCTGGAAGGGCACATCCTTGGCGGACAGGTATGGAATCGCAACAGCGAGCAAAAGTACTAGCAGGAGAACGTGGCGCATGCACGGGATTGTGGCATAGGTATTGGAGAACGGCAATGACTGACTTAGCGTTGTTGCTCAGAGACCGTTTGTCTGAACCTCCCTGGGCCCGCAGCATGATTCTGGTGTGAACTTAGCTCTTGATCCCCGCCATTAATTTGTCAATCTCGGCCTTCTGCTCGCCGGTAAGGGGCAGGAATGGGAGACGCGCCGTTCCGCCGTAGTAGCCGTTCAGATCCATCGCGTACTTCAGGCCGGGGATACCGAGTTCGCCGCCGATACGTTGCGCTGCCTGTTTTACGCGTTCTTGTTTTTCGCGGGCGAGCGCGCTGTCACCGTCTTTGATGGCGGCGTAAATTTCGTAGCACGCCATGGGCGCGGGGCTGGCGAAGGCCAGAACGGCTCCCACCGCACCCAATCCGAACGACGGTTCGAGCTGGCCGGCTGCTCCGACCATCACCTGGAAGCCGACTTCTTTCTGGCGAGTTTTCATTTTGCCAAGTACGGTGACGGCAGCGGACGAGGGCTTTGCGGCGACGTTGTCTTTATCTTTATCGTTCCCACCAGAAGCCGTGAGCGACGCTACGCTCACCAGTTCCCTGCTTTGTTTTTCGCTCTCGGCCACCGCCGCTTTGACCATGCGCGGAGTCACAGCCTCGAATGTCTCGGTGACGGTCGCTTGCTTTTTAATGCCGGCGTTGCGCGTGCCTTCGACCATGGCTTTCACTTTTTCGAGATTGCCGCTGGATTCCTTGATCGCGGCGATGTTCGGATGTGCCGCCAGTTCGATCACCAATTCTGCCGGCAGGTCATAGCCAGTGACGCCGGGAAAATTGTAGAGAACGATCGGCAGCGGCGAGCGATCGGCGACTGTGCGATAAAACGCGAGCAGGTTCGCCGGCAGCATTTGTTTTTTGTAATAATGCGGGGTTCGAACCAGCGCGGCATCGTATCCGAGTTCGGCGGCGTATTCGGTGAGGCGCAGAGTTTCATGCGCGGACTCGGCGGCGGTGCCGGCGATCATCACTTTGTTTGGCGCAGCCGCAGCGAGGGCGGCCTTCAACGTATTGCGCCGTTCTTCGTCGGAGAGGAGGATGGCCTCGCCCGTCGACCCGAGCACCACCATTCCCGCGACTGGCGTGCGCGAGTGACGCTCCACGTTCGACTCGATTTTTTTGTAATAGACCTCGCCATCGGGATAGAAGGGCGTGGTCAGCGCGGGGAAAATGCCAGATAAAAGCATGTGAACTCCACTTATAGTCTGTTTATAGGGTACCGCTGCTGCCGGAGGACTGTCATCTGGGACGCGACAGCGAAGTGATGACTATGAAGAACGCCAGAATTCCGTCGACGCCGACAATGGCCGATGCAATCCAGATGAGCGCAGCAGTCTTCACCTGTGCCGAAGATGGTGTAGTGATTCCGATCGACTTGTGCAAATAGCCGATCAGATCGGCGACCAGACGCGTGGGCATGACTCCGGTCAATATGCCGATTCCGAGAGAGACGGCAATCACATGGAAAGCGATCAGGCCGATCAGGATCATTCGCAGGCCGCCGAGTCTTTGCCGTTGGGGTCGACTTCGTGGCGATATTGCGCCTCAGTCCCGACGTAAAAGCGCGTGAACGGTATGGAGGTGGGTTCGTCGACCATGGTCTCGACTTGCCAGATCATCCCGCCTTTGCAGACGCCGACGTTCGAGAGCGGCGTGCGTTGGCTGGTTGCCCCGCCTGGCGCTTGATTTAATGGGTAGTAGTAGAAATCGTCTCGGCCGTGGCCGGACAGCGGATCAGACGAAGTTTTCAGAGTTCCGTGAGCGTCGAGTTGCAGGAGAAGACGGCCATCCTCGCTCGGCAAAGGCGGCGCGCCTTTCTGGCGATACTCGATGCGTGCCCATCCGTTGAATCCGGCGGGGATTAGAAAACGTTCCGGCGGACGGCGGTGGAACAGGAGGTCGAACGCTGCCGGACCGAGGATCACCGCGCCGATGAACAGTGGGAGGCCAAGAACAGCCGTGATCGCAAAAGGCGCCTTGGTCATAGAGTGGTCATCGAGATAGATATGGACGAGGACGTTGGGACTCAGGTCGCGTCACTTGGCAGCAATTCGCTCCGCGTGCAACACCTGCAAAGCCTGCACTCGCACTTCTCCGCGTTGAAGTGCGGCAATGCCCTCGGCGGCGGCTCTGGCAGCGGAGAGCGTCGTGATGGTCGTGATCCGCGCCGTTACAGCTGCGCGACGAATCGCCTTCTCGTCGAAATACGGATCGGGCCCGTGCGGCGTGTTGACGATCAACTGGATGCGATCAGCCTTGATCAAATCGACCGCATTCGGGCGTCCCTCTTTCACTTTATAGACGCGATCGACGGCTAGGCCCGCTTCCTCCAGAATGTCTGCCGTGCCGTGCGTGGCCACCAATTTGAATCCCATGTCGACGAAGCGATGCGCAACCTCGACCATCTGCGGTTTGTCGTGGTCGGTCACGCTGATGAAGACCGTGCCCTTGGTCGGCAGCTTCTGGCCTGCGGCGATTTGCGCTTTGGCAAAGGCTTCGCCGAAATTGTCGGCGATGCCCATAACCTCTCCGGTGGACCGCATCTCGGGACCGAGCACGGTGTCGACGCCGGGAAACTTCGACCACGGGAACACCGGCGACTTCACATAGAAGCAGCGGCCAGTGTCGAGATCGGTGCCGCGATCGACGTGCTCAGGAAGGAACTCGCGCAGCTTGCGGCCGGTCATCAGCCGCGCCGCGATCTTGGCCATCGGAACGCCTGTTGCCTTGGAGACAAACGGTACGGTTCGTGAAGCACGCGGGTTTACTTCGAGGACATAGACCTTGGTTTCATGATCGCCGTTCGTCTTCTGTCCGTGCGGGCGCGGTATCGCGAACTGCACATTCATCAGTCCGATCACCTTGAGAGCGCGCGCCAATTTGAAAGTGTATTCGCGCATGCGCTTAAGCAAGTTTTCCGGGATATCGACTGCAGGCAGCACGCATGACGAGTCGCCGGAGTGAATGCCAGCTTCTTCGATATGCTGCATGATGCCGCCGATGACGACGTCCTGGCCGTCAGAGAGCGCATCGACGTCGACTTCAATTGCATCTTCGAGAAACTTGTCGATGAGGATGGGGCGGTCCTGCGAATATTCGACGGCCTGCTTCATGTACTGCTGAATCGTGTCTTCGTCGTAGGCGATGACCATCGCTCGTCCGCCGAGTACGTAGGAAGGACGGACCAACACCGGAAAGCCAATTTTCTTGGCCGCTTCGACGGCTTCGTCGACCGAGGCAACCATGGCTCCAGGGGCTTGCGGGATGTCGAGTTCGTCGAGCAGTTTGCCAAAACGCTTGCGATCTTCGGCGAGGTCGATCGACTCGGGCGTGGTGCCAATGATGTTGATGCCGGCGGCCTTGAGCGGTAAAGAAAGATTCAGCGGAGTCTGTCCGCCAAATTGCACGATGACTCCGACGGGCGCGCCTCCGGAGGCTTCGTGTTCGCAGACGGCAAATACGTCTTCGAGCGTGAGCGGCTCGAAGTAGAGGCGGTCGCTGGTGTCATAGTCGGTCGAAACCGTCTCAGGATTGCAATTGATCATGATGGTTTCGTAGCCATCTTCGCGCAGAGCGTAGCTGGCATGACAGCAACAGTAGTCAAACTCAATTCCCTGCCCGATGCGGTTCGGGCCGGAGCCGAGAATGACGACTTTTTTCTTTTTGGTTGGCGCCGCTTCATCTTCTTCTTCGTAGGTCGAGTAGAGATAGGGCGTGTAGCTTTCGAATTCGGCAGCGCATGTATCGACGCGCTTGTAAACTGGCTTCAGTCCATGCTTTGCGCGGAAGTGCCGGACTTTTTCCTGGCCGCCTTTGCCGTCCAGACGCCAGGTTCCGGCCAGGCGTCCGTCGGAAAAGCCCATGCGCTTGGCCTCGCGCAGCACGTCGCCGGGAATCGATTCCATGGGATGCTTTTCCAGCTCAAGCTGCATGTCGTTAATTTCTTTGAGCTGGTAGAGGAACCATGGATCGATCGACGTCATTTTCGCAATCTGCTTAATCGAGAAGCCCTGGCGGATCGCGTACTGCACATAAGTCAGGCGCTCGGGGTGGGGCGTGACCAGACGCTGCGTGAGAATCTTCGGCTCGATCTGCTGCGAGCCAACGCGCTTGCCGGTATCGAGAGAGCGAATTCCCTTTTGCAGCGCCTCTTTAAAGGTGCGGCCGATGGCCATCACTTCGCCGACGGACTTCATCTGCGGTCCGAGGCCTTCGTCCGCGCCGGGGAATTTTTCGAACTGCCACTTGGGAATTTTTACGACGACGTAGTCGAGCGTGGGCTCGAAGCAGGCTGGAGTCTTGCGCGTGATGTCATTTGGAATCTCGTCGAGCGTATAGCCGACAGCCAGCTTAGCGGCGATTTTGGCGATGGGGAATCCGGTAGCTTTCGAGGCCAGAGCAGACGAGCGCGAGACGCGCGGGTTCATCTCGATGATGACCATGCGTCCGGTGGAGGGATTAACACCAAATTGAATGTTCGATCCACCAGTCTCGACGCCGATCTCGCGGATGACGGCAATCGACGCGTCTCGCATCATCTGATATTCGCGATCGGTGAGCGTTTGCGCGGGGGCAACAGTGATGGAATCGCCGGTGTGGACGCCCATAGGGTCAAAATTTTCAATCGAGCAGATGATGATGACGTTGTCTTTGGTATCGCGCATCACCTCGAGTTCGTATTCTTTCCATCCGAGAACGGACTCTTCGATCAGACACTCATGCACAGGCGAGAGGTCGAGGCCGCGGGCGAGGACTTCCATCAGCTCTTCGCGGTTGTAGGCGATGCCACCGCCAGTTCCGCCGAGCGTGAACGAGGGGCGAATGATGACTGGGAAGCCGATCTTGCCGGCGAATTCGATGCCGTCTTTCAAATTGTTGACGAGGGCAGATTTCGGCACATCGAGTCCGATTCGCTGCATGGCGTCTTTGAAAAATAGACGGTCTTCGGCCTTCTTGATGGCGCTGATCTGGGCGCCGATCAGTATTACGTTGTACTTTTCCAGCACACCGCCGTCGGAAAGTTCGATGGCGAGGTTGAGCGCGGTCTGGCCGCCAACGGTAGGCAGAATGGCAAAGCCCGCGCTTGGCGACATCTCGCGCTCGACGCGAATAATCTCTTCGAGATATTCGCGCGTAAGGGGCTCGATGTAAGTACGATCGGCCGACTCGGGATCGGTCATGATGGTGGCCGGATTCGAGTTCGCGAGCACAACTTCAAAGCCTTCGGACTTGAGGGCCTTACAGGCCTGGGTGCCGGAGTAGTCGAACTCGGCGGACTGGCCGATGACGATCGGGCCGGAGCCTAGGATCAGGATTTTCGAGATGTCGGTTCGTTTGGGCATTTACACCAGTTGTCACTATCAGTCGTCTGCGGCCAGTGGCCGGTTGTCAGTTAAGTTCCAGTCGCTCCGCCTTGACCAGCGCGGCGATTCGGTCTTCATCCTGCAAAATTGTCTTGTAAATCCAGGTGTACCACGGCTTGTTCTTGATTACGCGGTCGGTGCGGTCGCGGCCGATTATTTCACGGTCAGCCTGAATTTCCAGATAGCAATCGATCAGGTGCCCGTAGGTGCTGTATTCGGTGTCGGCGCCTTCGGGCAGGCCAACGGGAGCGTGCGGATACATTTCCTTTAGCCGCGAAACTGCGTCTTGCATGGCAATGCGATGCTGCGCCAGGTACCAATGCAACTGTTCGTGAAGAAATGACGAGAGCAACTCGTCGTCGGAGCCAAGAAAATGCACGTTGAGCGTCAGCGTCGGAAACGCGTGGTTCATCGCGCGCTCCTCGATGACGACGGTGCGGGTGAAAGTGTACTTACTGAGATCGTATTTCTTTAGGAGCTGCTCGAGTTCGGCTTTTTCCTGGACTTCGCGCACGCTGCGATGAGCGGTCTGGATGTCGACCGCATCGGACGCGAAGGCCGCCGCCGAGATCAGCAAGCTGGCCGCGATGACGAGGCTTCTGGAGATGTGGGTGCGCTCAGACATTGAAAATTAGTCGTCGGTCATTAGTCGTTAGTCGAACCAAAGGTGTCGCCACTTCCTACTACCGCGCATTCTCAACTTTCAGTTCTTCGCAGCCATCTGCAAAGGATTTGTACAAAAGCCGCTCGTACGGTGGTTTCCCGTAAGAATTGACAAGCTCTAGGCCGAAATTCATTGATCCCCTGCCCACAACCACCCAATATCGGCCCGGGAGAACATCTCCAAAGCTAAATAAACCGCCAGAATCTGCGGTGGCAAACTTGAGGATCGCTGGCTCCCAGAGGCCCGTCTTTCGGCTCTCCTCGCGATCGAAGGTGATGGCTCGGTGTAACTCAAAGCGCAGTCCGCTATAGGGCCGATCATGATCGGTCGCACGACCATTGAGTGACCTCGCTTTAATTCGGATGGGTTCCTGGCCCATCTGCCAGCAGGCGTTTGCTCGCAACGAAAAAACGCAGAACATCGCGAGAATCACGAGGTAATTTCTAATGTCGCCCTCCTGCTGAAACTGGCCACTGCATACTGATCACCGGCTACTGGGTTTGCACTCCTCCATCATCTTCACAAAATCCTTAAACAAATAATGCGAATCGTGTGGACCCGGCGCGGCTTCAGGATGGTACTGCACAGTGAACAATGGAAGATTCCGATGGCGCATGCCCTCCAGCGTATTGTCGTTTAGGTCCATGTGCGTTAGTTCGACTTCGCTTTGCGGGAGCGAGTCGGGATCGACAGCAAAATTGTGGTTGTGGGCGGTGATCTCGATCTTGCCGCTCACCAACTGCTTCACGGGATGATTTCCGCCGTGATGGCCGAACTTCAGTTTGAAGGTCTTCCCTCCCAACGCAATGCCTGTCAGTTGATGGCCAAGGCAGATTCCGAAGATGGGCTGGCGTCCCATTAGGCGGCGGATATTGTCGACGGCATAGGTGCAGGGCTCGGGATCGCCGGGACCGTTCGACAGGAATACGCCGTCTGGCTTTAACGCGAGCACATCTTCGGCCGTCGTTTGCGCAGGGACGACCGTCACTTTGCAGCCTTCTCCGCGGAGCTTGCGCAGGATATTTTGCTTGATTCCGAAGTCGTAGGCGACTACATGAAAGCGAGCCGGTTCGTCCTTCACTCCGACGACTTCGTCGGGGAGGTGCGAGCGCTCGCCGGTTTCCCACACGTAGGTGTGGTTGGTGGAGACGACTTTCGCGAGATCCTGGCCGTCCATTTTCGGAATCGCGCGCGACTTGGCCACGAGCTTGTCGGTATCGGCTTCGAGCGTCGAGATGACGCCGCGCATGACGCCGTTGTCGCGCAGATGGCGCACCAGGGCGCGCGTATCGATGTCGGCGAGCACCGGAATCTTGAACTGCTCCATGAACTCGTCGGTGACCTGCTGCGAGCGCCAGTTGGAACTGACTTTCGAAAACTCGCGCACGATCAGGCCTTCGATGTAGGGGCGCTGCGATTCGCTGTCTTCGGGATTGGTGCCGTAGTTTCCGATTTCGGGGTTGGTCAGGACGACGATCTGTCCCGCATAGGACGGGTCGGTGAAAATTTCCTGGTAGCCAGTGATGGAAGTATTAAAAACGACTTCGCCAGAGCATTCGCCTTTGGCGCCGTAGCCTTTGCCTCGGAAGACTCTGCCGTCTTCGAGTGCAAGGATTGCTTGCATTGCAGCTCCTGGGAGTGGATTTCAGAGATTTTAGCAGGTGAGGGTGTGAATCCGAAGAAAGTTTTGAGCCTGACTTCCGATCACGACGGACAGACGTCTACACGCTTTACGGCCAGTCCTGCGCGCCGTGAAATATGCGCGAGATTTCGACGGTGTCTTGCTTGACTTGATATACCGCAATGTAGGGCAACGGTGGAAATGCCAGTTCTCGTCGCCCGCTCATCCGGCTGCTGATTCGTCCCAAGGCGGGAAAATCTTTCAACTGAGCACAACCTTCGTAGATGATCTTCGCCACACGTCTTGCAGCATCTGGGTTGTCGTGCTCGATCCATGCGCAAATGCGTTCGAGGTCTTCAGCTGCGGGCACGGACCAAAGGACTTGCATTAAGGTTGCAGGAAGCGCCGGAGCCGTTCGCCCACTTGGTCGTGGGTGAGAAATTCACCGCGTTCCAATGCGGCCTCGCCCCGTTTCACGGCTTCGACGAAACGGTCTTCTTCCTCGAAGTAACGCGCCACGACATCTTGGACGACTTCATTTAGTTTGACCCCTTGCTGAGACGCCCGCTGGATGAGGCGGGCTTGCAGATCGGAGTTGAATTGGACTTCCATGGGCCCAAGATACGATGAAATCGCACTTAAGGCAACGGTGTCGCCAGGGTGCTTACCGTAGCCTTCCCAGTTTTCCCATCGGCCAATACCCGAACACAGCTTTCCCGTAGATAAACCGCTCATTCACTGTCCCGAAGTCGCGGCTGTCGTTTGACATGGTGCGATGGTCTCCGAGGACGAAGAAACTGTTGGGCGGAACGACCAGCTCGTTGAAGGAACGAGCATCGGCGTAATCGCTTGGAACGTAGTCTTCGTCGAGCGGGTCTCCGTTGACGTACACCTGGCCGTTCTCGATGCGGATGCGGTCGCCGGCAATTCCGATGACGCGCTTGATGTAACTTTTCGAGGTGTCTCGCGGATAGCGGAACACGACGATGTCGCCGCGCTGGATCGGCTCCCAGCGATAGACGAACTTGTTGACGAAGATGCGTTCCTGGTCCTCGAGGCCGGGCATCATACTGGTGCCTTCGACTTTTACCGGCTGATAAAGAAAAACAATAATGAACGCCGAGATCGCGAGCGAAACCAGAAGATCGCGCGCCCATACGGCGACTACGGGTAGCGGGTGTGCTGCTCGTTCTTTGGTGCTGACTTCGGTGCCGGCGGGGCCGTTTGCTGCGGAGAGTGGACCGTTCAGTCCATCGGAGTGGCCTGTTGGCGGCGCTGCGGGGGGCGCAGTGGATGACACTTGGTGCTGTGCCTCGGTTGGCACTTCAGACGGCAAATCGGGCATCGTGGTTCCATTCTATCCGACGATACGCAGTTGCCAAGTCGTAGCCTGTCCCCGTTTTCCCGTGCATGCCCTGTCCCGTCCGAACAATGTTCTACAATACCAATTCGTCAATCATCGCCAATCATGACCGACTACTCAATCTTCCCCAAGATCAACGCCACGCTTAACGGATGCAGCGCCGTGCTGCTGGTCATCGGTCGCACGCTGATCGCGCGCGGCAAGATGGCGGCGCATCGGTTTGTGATGCTGACCGCGTTCGTGACTTCGTCGCTGTTTCTTGTGTCCTACCTTTATTATCACTGGCCCCATCACGGCGGCATCGTCTATTTTCACGGCACCGGATGGATCCGAACGCTTTACTTCACCATTCTGATCTCGCACACGATTCTGGCGATCGTCATTGTGCCCATGGTGCTGATCACTCTGAGCCGTGGGCTGCGCGGGCAGTTTGGACGTCACCGCGCCATTGCGCGCTGGACTTTTCCGATCTGGCTCTATGTCTCGGTGACGGGCGTGATCGTTTACCTGATGCTTTTTCAGCTTTCCACCTAGCCTCGTGTGCTTTCTGTCCGGAAGCGCGGAGCTAGCTGATTCATCACATTCTCGCTGTGCGTTCCGCACAGCCTCGTCCCTCGCTCTTCTGTTATAGTGACCCGTAAAAGGAGTCCGCGAACATGGCCGGCAAAAGCGTAAACAAAGTTATTCTGATCGGGAATCTGGGCAAGGACCCCGAAGTGAAGTTCACGCCGCAGGGCACGCCGGTGGCAAAGATCACCTTGGCGACCAACGAACGTTTCAAAGGGAAAGATGGAAACTGGCAAGACCGAACCGAGTGGCACAACGTCGTTCTTTGGCAGCGACTGGCGGAGATCGCCGGCGAATACCTGAAAAAAGGCGGCAAGGTCTACATAGAAGGCCGCTTGCAAACCCGCTCGTGGGATGACAAGACGTCAGGCCAGAAAAAGTACATGACAGAAGTTGTCGCCAATGATCTCGTGTTGCTCGGCGGACGGGGCGAGGGAGGCGGAGAATATTCGGGAACCTCGCGCGGTGTGTCGGCCTCCTCGGGCGGAAACAGCTTTGACCAGAGTGGTCCCGAGCCCGAGCATGCTCCCGTCGGCGCTTCTCCAATCACGGACGAAGATATTCCGTTCTAGTTAGACTGAGTAGGGACGGGGCTTGGCCCTATCCCTACTCGGCTTCTCGTCCAACTTCAGTTCACCGTAAATACATTCTTGCTCGTCGCGCCCCCGCCAGCAGTCGTCACCGAGATCTTTCCCGTCAGTGCTCCCGTTGGAACTGTCGCAGTGATTTGCGTCCCTGAATTCACTGTGAACGTGGTGGCTTTCACTCCTCCGAATGCGACCTTGGTCGCGCCCGTCAGTCCTGTCCCGGTAATGATGACCGACGTTCCCACCGGACCGCTCGGCGGGGAGAATGCGGTAATAGTGGGCAGGATCTTAATGTTCCGCAATGAGCTGACGCTCCCAGAGGGCGTCGTCACCGACACCAGACCGGTTACCGCCGTCGGAGAAACGACGGCTGTCATAAATCCATCGTCGACTACCTTGAAACTAGTAGCCGCGACTGAGCCGAACTTCACCGCCGTCGCTCCAGTGAGGCCCGTCCCAAAAATGTTGATCGTTTGGGGCGATTTGGCGGAATAGTTCTGTACCACAATGAACGGTGTGAAGGTGGAATCGGTGAGTTCGTAGATGCCTCCACCGCCACCAGCCGTGCCTCCATTGGTGACGCCGTAGAGAGTGCCATCAGTATCCTGCCGGAGCGGCACCCAGGGATTATTACCATCTGTGTTGTCGAATGCGTGGATCACGCTAAAGGTTCCGGTACGGGTGATTTTGAATAATGTGCCGTTGTTGCTGGGAGGTGGGCCACCGTTGTTGGCTGAGCCGTAAAGGTTGCCATCGGACGCCGCGACGAGTCCGGCATAGGCATTCGATCCTTCCGACCCGTCGCTGGCAAACGTGTGCAGAAGTGTGAAAGTTCCGGAAGGCGTTATCTTATAGATCGTGCCTAGAGTCGAATTCGCCGTCGTCCCTGTCGTGGTCCCGTAAAAATCGCCGTCTGAGGCTTGCACAGGAATCCCAACCGGAGTGAGTCCATCGGTTCCGTTGAAACTATGAAGGATGGTGACTTTCCCAGCGGTGGTCATGCTGAAGACGGTTCCCTTCCCAGCGGTCCCTCCACTCACAGTCACTCCATAGAATTTTCCGTCAACACCCAATGTCAGCCCCACAGTTCCGCCTGGGACGGCGACATTCTTCTTCACGATAGAGAATTTTCCGCTGGTAACCGTGATCTTGAAGAGATTGTTGGTAAATGTGTCAATCCCATACAGGTTGCCGTCCGGACCGAGTGTAGGCGGCATCAAGTTAAAGCCGTTGTCGGTACTGGGATTAAAAGAGTACAGAACGGTCCGAACGCCGGCCGGCGTTAGCTTGAAAACATCACCGATGTTGTTGGCCCCGCCGAACTGGTCTACGCCGTAGAAGTTGCCATCCAACGCGAGAACCAACCCCCCGCCGACATTGTTGCTGCTGTGGCCCATGGAATCACGCGCAAAGATCACCGCAAAAGTCCCGGTCGGGCTGATTTTATAGTCCGTGCCATCGCCGTTCGGACCCTGACCATAGCTCTGACCGTAGAGCTCGCCGTCCCGCCCTTGGGTCAGCGGGATCGGCTGCTGGTTGCCACAGCCATCCGTCGTGCAGTCGAAAGAGTACAAGGTAGAAAAAGTCTGCGCCGACAGGTGGATGTTGGCGGAAAATAAGCATAATGGGATTAAAAGCAGGAGAAATGGACAAGTTTTGCGTGGCATTTTGACCTCCGTGATTCTGGCGAAGACATATTGGCGCACATATGACAAAGCCAGGATATTTCGCCGTCGCTTAGAGCGGCTCCAGGCTTTTGCGGGGGGACGGACTCAGGATTCTTGGTTGCAAATTATGCTAAACTCCCTCTGTTCGGGGCGCATCTCCAGTTAGTTACCCGAACCTTCCCCCTACCAGCAACTCAAAAGAAGTAAATAGTTATAAGAGCGCGTCATCCTCCTTATGGCACGGGACTTCTACGAGTTTGGCCCCTTCCGGTTGGACCCCCACGGACGCCGCCTTCTGCGCAACGGTTTGCCTGTCGCCCTCACTCCGAAGGTCTTTGACACCCTGCTCGTGCTGGTCGAACACAACGGCCGAAGTCTTAACCGTTCCGATCTCATCGCGAAGATTTGGCCCGAGACTGCTGTCGGGGAACACAATCTGAACCAATGCATCGCTGTCCTGCGCAAGGTTCTGGACGACACCCCGCGGCAGCCGAACTACATCGCAACGCTTCCCGGACGCGGCTATTCCTTCGTCGCGGAAGTTCGTCAAACCGGAGACAAAGCCGGGAGCCAATCCCAATTGGCTCCCGAGTCCGAGCCACCGATCGGAGTCTTGTCTGCTCCACCTGCTAGCGCCCACGAACCTGTCAGCTTTTACGCGGCAACGAACGGCGTCTTTGGAAAATGGGCCAGCTACGCTGCGGCGCTCCTCGCGATACTGCTGCTGATTGGCGCCGTGCCACTCGCCTCCAAGCTGCGATCAACTTATTTTGCGCCGATACCACGTTCCGTGTCGGTGTTGCCTTTCGACGACCTTGGATCCTCTAGCGAATCCGAACGGCGCTACCTCGCGAATGGCCTGACACAGGAACTGACGGCTGAGTTGGCTCGACTGCAAGGTCTGAAAGTGGTTGTCGGACGATTCTCGCCCCCGACCGTTTCCGCGTCGGCCGCTCGCGCGGCTTTAGATCCGATCTTGACCGGCAGCAGCCTTCATGTCGAGAGCCTACTGAAAGGCAGCGTGCGGCAGTCGGGCGCGCAATATCGTATCGCGGTGCAGTTGATCCGCAGTCGCGATGGCCGCGAACTTTGGTCTGGAGTTTATACCGCCGACGTCTCGGACATTCCCAGCGTGGAAGAGCAGATTGTCCATCACACGGCCGATGCGCTGAGCCTTCCCTGGTCTGCCAGCATCGATGAGCAGTGGGCGCGTCGCCATATTGAAAATCCTGAAGCCCACGATCTCTATTTGCAGGCACGCTACCTGTGGAGTAAGCGCGATGCCGATTCTATGCGGCGCAGCGTTGAGCTGTTCCAGGAGGCAATCGCCAAAGATCCCTCCTATGCCCGCGCCTATGCCGGGCTCGCGGACTCGTATGGTGTGATGGCGGTCAACGGGCAGATGCCGACCGCCAAGTCCATCCCTTTGGCGCGCGAGGCGTCAGCCAAAGCGCTGCAACTGGATCCCACTCTTGCCGAACCTCACGCCACTCTTGGTCTGCTCAAGTTCGAGTTCGATTGGGACTTCGCCGGAGCGCAGGAGGAGTTCAGCCGCTGCCTCGCTCTCAATCCCGGTTACGCTACGGGCCATCATTGGGCGGGACTGAATTTTATTGCGATGGGAAAATTTGAATCCGCCGATGCGGAACTGCGCAAGGCGCAGGAACTCGATCCACTATCGCCGATGATCTCTGAAGGTTTGTTTGAGAACTATTACGCCTGGCACCATTTCGACGAAGCTATCCAGACCATCCGTGCTCTGATTGCGCGCAATCCGACCGAATACGCGCCATTTTCCTGGGCGATTGGAGCATCCTATGTGGCCAAGGGCATGTATCCCGAAGCGGAAGTCATCTATCGAGATCAGGTGGAACGCAGCCCGGAAGACGTTAACCTTATGCGTCTCGCTTATTTGCAGGCGTTGGAAGGTAATCGTGCAGCTGCTCGGGCCACCCTTGAACGCATCGAACGGAAGCCCGATCCCATGGTGGGACCAGATAGTTTTGCGAAGGTACATCTTGCTCTCGGCGACACCGACACCGCGATTGCCTATCTGCAACAGGAATATCGCGAGCACAGCCCATCAGTCACGAACATGCGCGATGACCCGGAGTTTGCACCTTTGCACGGCGATCCGCGCTTTCAGCAGCTGTTGCACGATATCTTGAGCAAGAACGACTTGACCAATGCCAGCAACCGCTGAATTGAGATCACGACAATTGTTGCTAGTCGCTGGTTTTTCCGAGTCACCCTCGCGGCGCGGGCATCTCAATCACTGTGAATAACCTGCCTCTCGCCGACCGAACCTGCATCCCCTGCCGTGGAGGCGTTCCGCCATTGCGTGGAAACGATCTGGCTGAAACTCACCGTCTACTGAGCGATCCGACGCGGTGGAGCATCGTCAACGAGCATCACCTCGTCCGCGCCTTCAAATTCCCCGACTTTAAGTCGGCGCTCGCCTTCGTGAATCGCGTGGGTGAAGTGGCCGAAGAGCAGGGACACCATCCCGATATTCTGCTGGGGTGGGGCAAAGTCGAGATCACGACATGGACGCACGCAGTCGATGGTCTGACTGAATCAGACTTCATTCTCGCGGCGAAGATCGACCGACTGCTCTGAGGCCAGTTCACGTCACCCTACTTCATTTCGACTACTTCAGTCCGATCGACTCCGAATCGACATCCCCCACCACGCCGCTGGAATCAGCATAAGCATGCCGGAGACGCTGGCAACGTTGCGCGCGGCGAATCCCATATCCACAAAACGGCCTGCAAGATACGCTCCGGTGGCGATCATAAACATGCACAGTCCCAGGTCGGCGGCGAACACTCGTCCGCGAAATTTGTCGTCGCTCTGCATCTGCAAGAGCGTCGTCGAGAATACCCATACGATCGAACTGCCGAAATGCGCCAAGGCGATGCATAGACAAGCCTGCCAGAGATGGCCAGCGACTCCGAGAAACGTGTAGCCAACTGCCGCCGCGAGGTATCCCCAGAAGATCGCGTTCTCTAAGCGACGCTTCCAATGTCCCGCCCATGGGGCCGTCAGTAGTGGCCCAAGCAGAGCACCCAATCCGCGGGCGCCGAGTAACAGACTCATCCCGAGAAATGCTGCGCGTTCTGGTGCCATTCCGCGCCAGCGGACTGCAAACTCGTTTTGTCCCATCACCGTGAAAAGCACCCATCCTGGCCCAATGATCAGGTTGCCAAACTTCACGAAGACGGCGGCGCGTAGTCGCGCCTGAAAACGGATGTAACGGATACCTTCCAGAATCGGCGAGAAATCCACCAGCTCTTTTGCTTGAAACGGACGCGCTCCTTCGGCGTGAGGCTCGATGAAATTCATGCTCCAGATCAGCAGTGCCGAAACCACAAACGACAGCGCGTTGAGAAGGAAGACAGTATTGCGCCCAAAGAACGCGGCGACTAATCCACCCAGGGTCGCGCCCAACATCAGATTGACGGACCACGTGGTCGAGGAAAGGGTGTTCGCGACTACGATGTCTTCCCTATCGACGATGTTCGGGATGATCGAATTTCGTGCCGGTTCAAAGAAGGCAACCAGGACGGTTTCCGCCATGAGGAGGGGATAGACCATCCACACCATGTCTTTTGAGCGGATAAGCAGCATGCAGAGAACGATGGCCATGCGTCCGATGTCGGAGGCGATCATGACGCGCTTGCGGTGCAGGCGGTCGTTGACGAGTCCCGCGGTCGGCCCGATCAAGGTCTGGGGCAGAACTTGCAGCACAAGCGCGAGTGCAACCGAACTGGCGCGACCGGTGAGTTGAAGAAGCAGGTTGTAGATTGCCAGCGTGTAGAACCAATCGCCAATCTCGCTGACAATTTGGGCGCCCCACAAACGGCGAAAATTTGCGTTCGCGCGGAGTAGACGCACGTAGGAGCGAAACGAAACCGAACTCAGTTGCAACTCGGGAGCAGTTTCCATCAGGGCGCAAAAAGCAGGTCAAGTGACAGAATTTGTTAGGTGCAAGGCTGGCCAAACCCCTTGCTGGGAGCCAGAAGTCACTCTTCGGGGCAAACATGTGCAAAACGATGCGCAAGAACTCGACCATCCTCTGGAAATTCCGTAACTTCCGCACTCTAAAGCGCCTGATTTAGCTGAAAAAACCATAGTTAGGAAATTAACCGACAAAATCGCCCGGTTGGAGCATAACTTGCCACTACAGGGTTGAGAGGTATTTTCCGTCGTGCGAAACTTGAGCTCTGTTGCTCTGCTTGTCTTGGTCTTGGCTGCAAATTCCTATGCTGCGCCCGCGGTGGTCAAGTCTTCGGTCTTTCCGGAACCAGGTCTCCTGGCACTGCTCGGAGGCGGTCTGGTTGGCCTGGCCACTTTGATTCGACGCCACTTAAGCGACTAATTTTCTCTCGCTATTTTCAGTGGTCGAGGGCTTCCTCGGCCTGATTCTTTCCGTCCTTCGCCACAAGATCTAGGAAATATTTGTGAACGCGCGTGTCATCGCTCAGTTCAGGATGAAACGTTGCCGCCAGTGTCTTGCCCTTCCGAACCAGTACAGGATCCTTGCCTTCAGTGGCAACGATTTCGACGCCGGCACCGGTGCGTTCGATCCTGGGCGCGCGGATGAAGACCATTTCAATGGGCTGGTTGAGAAATTGCCCTTCGCGGATCGAACTATCGATCTGGCGGCCGTAGGCATTGCGGCGGACGGTGATGTCGAGCGCGCCGAGTCCGGCTTGTTTCGGATTCTCTACTTCAGATGCCAGCAGAATCGCGCCAGCACAGGTCCCGAAGGTTGGTTTCTCATGGACGAAATCTCTTAGCTTTGCGAATCCGGCTTCGCCCAGCAGCTTGAGAAATGTACCCGACTCGCCTCCGGGGATGACCAGACCGTCGATATCGTCGAGTTGCTCCGGCTTTTTGACCAGCACAACCTCGGCGCCCAGCTCTTCGAGCCGGCGGCGATGCGCGTCGAAATCACCCTGCAGGGCAAGGACACCGATCTTCATGGCAGCGTGGAGAATGGAACAAAGACAATCTTAACGGATGATGGGACTCTTACTGCGAGTCGAGATCGATGCTAGTCAAGATCGATGCCAGAGAATTGCCGGCAGGCGTCGAGTAACTTGTCTTGGCGCTCGGAGTCTCTGGTTGCTGAAATCGGAGCCCGCAGCCTTTTGTGATAGAAGTACTCACCGGTCACTTTCGCGGCTTTGTCATCGCTCACCGCAAGCCAGGCCTGAGTTTCGTAGCCGGCGTCGAGATCGTCGGGAGCTCCCGGACCTCCCATTTTTGTGGCTACCCATCCGGGCTCAAGCGCGTTCGAGAGAACATCGGTCCAACGCCGCGCGATGGCGAAAGCCAAGAGCACATCGTGAAACTTGGTGTCTGAATAGGCCTGCTGACCGCGCCAGGGACGATCGAGCCAAACGAGATCTTTTAGGCTGAGATCGCCATCGCGATGCAGACCAGAACTTAAATAGATGAGCCGTTTCGGCCGGTGAATCAACGCGGTCAGAATATACGGCGCGAGAGTATTGACCGCGAAGACGTGGGGCAAGCCATCTTCGGTCGCGACGCGCCGGGGTTCGCGGTAGCCGATACCCGCGTTGTGGATCACGGCGTCGAACGCGCCAAGCGCGTTGACCTGTTCGGCGACTTTACGGGTTTGCGCAATGCTGGTGAGGTCTCCGATGACGACAGCTTCGGCTTTGGGAACAGCCTGTTGCGTTTCTGCAGCGCGCTGCGCGTTGCGGGCGTGCAGGACTACGCTGTGCCCGTGGCTAATGAGAAGTTCGCCTGCCATGCGGCCTAGGCCGTCGGTAGAGCCGGTGATGAATATGCGCGCCATATTTCTTCGGCCTCAGACTCCATCCACCAGAGTGACACGATAGGTTGCCCCTTTGAAGCGATGCTCGCGAGCTTCGCGATAGAGCGGACTGTCGTACCATTCTTTTGCCGCGGACGTGCTCGGGAACTCGAGTATGACCGTGCCCTCGGTGCGCGCCCCTTCCAAGTCTTCGTGTGTGCCGTAAAACGCGAGAGCTTTTAATTCGTGGCCCGGGATCGATGCCGGCACCGCTTTTGAGTAAACGTCCATCTCACCCTGGTCGAGCGTCTTGTCGCGGGTGAAAATCATGTAGGCACTCATACTTGTAATGACCCTCCGTTCAGAGCGTGTCGATTATCGGTCGTCCCAAAGACACCTCGCAAGGATATCTCGTCAGGCGTTGGAGTGGGTTACGCAAAAACGTTCGGTGCCCAGCGCTTCCCTACAGGAGTCCTTCCAAATCGCGCGCACCGTGAACGACACGAAGTATTAAGACCACGCCACGATCAAACCGGTAGAAGAGAAGATGCTTGGGGAAGCCAGAAACGGCAGTGCGCCTTAGATCATGAAGTTCACCGGCTTGGAAATGGCAGCGCGTTCCTGTGTTAGGTCGATGTAGCGTTCGCATGATGGTCGACGTAACCGCATCTTCCCAACGTTGCGCGAGAGATTTGCCAGATTGCGTCGAGTACCAGTCGGCTTGTTCTACGATATCGACTACAGCTGCGTCGCTGAGGGCGAGGCGATTCTTGGTCACCTCTTCATAGTATGTTCGCGGAGCGTGCGAACGAGGCCTTTGCGGCGAATTTCGGCAACGCTCAGTTCTATTTTGGAACCCTTGGCGGCAGCGACAAGGCTGGCTTCAAGATCGCCGAGGCGGCGCGCTTTGTCCTGACGTATAAGTTCGCGGACGTATTCACTTGGCGTTCCCCAGTCTCCGGAGGCGACCTGTCCCTCTACGTATTCTTTGAGCGCTTCGGGGAGAGAGATGTTTAGCGAGGTCATGGACATGGCTTCATAATATGACAGTTCATGACGGGGAACAATGGAGCGATATTAAGGAGGAAGCAAATCAAGAGCCCAATATGTATGGAGTTGGGGAATCCCACGTTTCGAAAACCGCGAAATGTGGGGCACCCGGCCGGTTTTTCGAGACCGAAAATAAATTTTCGTTGACGGTGAGCGGCGCGAATGGCCGGGATCGAAATCGGCTCGAATGTTTACTGTGTAGTACCGGTACCCCCCTCCCCCTGGTCTATAGGAATCATGAAGTTACGGGCAATTTTCGGATCTGGTCTTTGAAAAATAAGGACTTATATTAAAGTATTCCGGAATAAGGACTTACGGGTTTTCGACTGGTTTCTCAGCGATTGACAGCGCTTCGTCCCCATCAAAAAGTCAAGCTTAACAAAGCCGAGGCCGTGACAGGGACCCGCTTCAGTTTGTCACGCCCGCTAGGGAGGGATCCAGAATGTCGATATCAAAGAGCGTCTGCTGCTTAACGCGGAAGACTTGGCCACCTCTCGAGGCGGGCACACGCTTCGCTCACCCGATCTGCGAATGATGCTCGCATAGCACGGGAATGGAGTCAGTGATGGTGGACACAGCGCGGATGTGATGAATTTAAAGATGGATGGACTCCGAAGTGGCTGCGTTTGGACAAACGGGGCCCGACGAAACCAGATTCGAAAAAACTAGTTCGAACAACTCAGGGAAGAGTTAGGGGAAGTTATACGGAGAAATAACACGAGAAGGACGGGTGGAGTGAGGTCTATTAGCAAGCACGAAGACGCGCGGTTCGAGTCCGTCGTCCTCCGTACGGGCTCCTAGGGTAGCGTACCTACTGACATCGACTGTGCGGGCCGCCCCCCAACAGGCATCGTTACAGGTGTAACTTGCGACAGCATTCCTTCGCGCCTACCGTCATCCGGAGGCCACTTGCATGTCGGATCGGGTTAGACGCGCGGTTCTTTTCTCCGTCTTTGTTGCCTTATCCTCTACCTGTCTAACTGCTCAGAAAGATTCGGGCTGGCGCATTTCTCCCTATCACCTCAACCTACAGCCGGGAAACGATCGTCGTCTGCAGTTGCTGGACGATACGGCGCAGGAACTGACGGCGCCATGTGGTCACTGGACGATCCCGAGAAAGCGGAGCTTCACGAAGAGAACGGCCGCGTGGTGCTGCGCGCCAAAACTCCGGGCGTAGTCCGTGTAACCGCCGCGCTTGGCGGTGAGATGAGATTTCGCGAGATCACAATTTGGCCCGCGGACGAGCCCTTGCCCCCGGGCACTTCGAAGTGGGGAACGGAACCGATCGGTCGCGAAGTCAAGGACCTGCCGGCCGTCCCGAGCCAGGACGCGCCTACGATTTATTCGCTGGAACAAACGCCCACCGGTAACACCTATCTCCGGGCGTTCGAGGATGATGGCATCCAAGTATGGTCGTGGCGCATGCCCGAACAGACACGTGACGTGGAGTTGGTTTGTGGGGATTGGCTGGCAGGTGCATTGATCAGCGCCAACCGCGCCGATTCCTACACCCTTTACACGGTCGCCAAGGACGGAAAACTGCGTTGGCAGTACACGCTGCCCGGAATTCGTAAAGGTGTCGCGTATACGCTCAATCATCTCATACACGTGATCAGCCAGTCTAAAGACGGGACTCACACAACCATTACCGGACTTGACGAGGTAACTGGAGCGCGAAACTTCCAACTAACCCCACTCGCATCCACGGAGGTGCTGACGAATGTGAAACGAGTTGGCACCAACTATGTCTGTATCGCGCAACCGCTCTCGGGCCCGATCCGCACAATCGCCAGCCGCATCTTCGTCAACGTCGACGGGTTCGCCTACGTCGCTTTCACCCAGCACGATTGGTCGCTGAAAACCGCCAAATGCGTTCCCGGATCACCGGTCGCCCCCAGCCATGTTGCGTTCTTACGCGACGAGCGGGTGGTACTTTGGCAAATTCATCCGGATGGAACTTATCGCAGCACCATCGTTGAGGAATCGAAAAACAAGCGTCCCATTACTGAGTCAGTCAGTCCGCCATCCCCTACTGGTGCGATCATCCCTGACGGTCTGGGCGGCGTGCTTGTTTCGGTCCGTTGGTCTCATGACACCATCGACGGTGAAGTGCATACATCCGCCGACGAGCTTATCTACCGTATCGACGGAGAAGGCCACGTGGTCTACAAGCTGCCGTTACCGAGATACGATGGCGCGCTTCACGACGAAATGGTGCTGGGACAAGAGGAGGTCGGCTTCACTACCCGCGGCAACTTCTTGATCGCGTTCGACGTCCGCTATGGCAAAGAACTCTGGCGCTGGAATGGCAACACCCCGGAAATCGAGGTCTTCGCCGCCCTCGCCAATGGACACTGCCTAGTCCAGACCCCGACAGCCTTGGTTGAGGTGAGCAATCCCAATGAGGCCAAAGAGATTTTGCAGGGCAGGGCAATGATGGGCTGGCACGGGGACATCTATGTCAAGCACAACTAAGGGTCGTTCTGAGCGCGTCGCGGTATGAGCTAAGTTCGTCCGGTACAATCTGAGTCCCACAAACCTTTACCATCCCCGCGTTTGCAGCATCTGCGCTTCGTCCAGCCCAGACACAGCCAGTCCCTTCATCGCTCCGACCAGGTCCTCACTGACTTCAAGTAACACTTTCGGATCTTTGTAGTGTGTGGCCGCCTGCACGATTGCTCGCGCGCGTTTCTCTGCTTCAACCGGGTTGGCGAACTCTGTGGCGCTCTGCATGAAGATTCCGCTGCCTACGAACACAGCTTCTGCTCCTAGCTGCATTACTAAGCTGGCGTCGGCGGGGGTGGCGATGCCTCCGGCGCTGAAGTTCGGGACCGGCAGCTTCCCTTCTTTCGCTACCATCTTTATCAGTTCATAAGGCGCGCCGTGCTCTTTGGCTTTGGCGTAGAGTTCTTCTTCGCCTAGGACCGTCAGGATTTTCATCTCCTGCACGATCTGGCGAATGTGTTTTACGGCGTGGACTACGTCTCCGGTGCCGGCTTCGCCTTTGGTGCGGATCATGGCGGCGCCTTCGGCGATGCGGCGGAGAGCTTCTCCGAGATTGCGGGCTCCGCAGACGAAGGGGACTTTGAAGGCGTGCTTGTCGACGTGGTGGGCCTCGTCGGCGGGGGTGAGGACTTCGGACTCGTCGATGTAGTCGACGCCCAGCTCCTGGAGGATTTGCGCCTCGGCAAAATGGCCGATGCGGCACTTGGCCATGACGGGAATGTCGACGGTGGCCATAATTTCGCGGATGATTTTGGGCGAGGCCATGCGGGCTACGCCGCCTTCGGCGCGGATCTGCGCGGGGACGCGCTCGAGGGCCATGACGGCGACGGCTCCGGCGCGTTCAGCGATCTCGGCCTGCTGCGGAGTGGTGACGTCCATGATCACTCCGCCTTTGAGCATCTCGGCGAGGCCGGTTTTCAGGCGGAGGCTGGTGTTGTGTCCGTTGTTTTGCGACATAGGGTCTACTCTCTTTTCGTTTCTCTGCACTCTACTTCTATTTCCACGATTATTTTACAGGGCTACAGGGATTATCGGTATCCTTATTGGCCGCCCGGCTGCTTGAAGACCGGCGGCAGTTCCGGCACGGCTGAAGCCGTGCCTTTCAAAGCAAGTTCAAGCTGACCCACCGCCGAGATGCCCGTTCGCGTTGACTTTTCTTGGTCCTACAGGCAAACTCTCAATTCGCCCGTGAAACTGTTTTCGGGCGACGCAGGTAGAGCCGGAGCAACGTCGCTCATTCGTCGATACCGAAAGGCCGGCTCAGGAACCGTTCGCGATATGTCTCAAAACCGGGTCTCCTATACGCTCGATTCGACGTTGGAGACAGTCAATTCTGCCGAGGAAACGGCGGGCCGCATGGCCGCCGAGGCGGGATTTGATGACGAGGAGATCATGAAGATCTCCATGGCGGTGCGGGAAGCGGCGGTGAATGCGGTTTTGCACGGCAACGCGTACGACCCGACGAAGAAAGTTACGATGGCGTTCGAGGTCACGCCCAAGGACCTGGTGATTTCGATTCGCGATCAGGGCAAGGGGCTCGACGCGAGCAAGATTCCGGACCCGTTGGCGCCGGACAATTTGATGAAGACATCGGGGCGAGGCATTTTCCTGATACGCTCGTTCATGGATGTGGTGGAGATCCACCCGTCGCAGAGCGGCACCGAACTTAGAATGATCAAGCATGTCCACGGCAATGCCGCGGATTCCAAGGAGGCTCCCCAGTGAGCATGAAGTCCAGTACTCGTCAGGTGGATGGCGTCACGATTGTCGATCTCAGCGGCCGAATCACCCTCGGCGAAGGCAGCGTAGTGCTGCGCGATACGGTGCGCGACCTGCTTTCGAAAGGGCAGAAAAAGATTCTGCTGAACCTCGGCGACGTGAACTATATCGACAGCTCAGGTATTGGCGAGCTGGTCAGCGCCTTCACCACGTCCAAAAACCAGGGTGGCGAACTCAAGCTGCTCAACCTCACCAAGAAAGTCCACGACCTGCTGCAGATCACGAAGCTCTATACCGTCTTTGACGTCAAGGACGACGAAGCAGCGGCCGTAAAATCATTTACGAAGTAGCGAACGCGCGTCGCTGACCCGCGCAAAAACTATGGCAGGCCGGGGTGTGACTCCGTCCTGCCAGTTCCCTTTTTGGGACGAATTTTGGGCGAATGTGCGATTTATTTTCGCGGCTCGCGTTAGGTCTTCTTCCTTCACGCCTAGAATCGGAAACGAGGCCGAGGATTTTTGGTGCCTCTTTCGCTATGCGTATTTCTGCGCTGCTCTTTCTCGCGAGTATCGTTTTTGGCGCGAGCCAATTTGTTTTCGCCGGCAAAGCATCTGCAAATAAGCCATCCAACACAGATTGCGTTTCGTTGGCGGAGGCCGCGAAACACGTCGGCTCCAGTCAATGCGTGATTGGAACCGTCATGCACGTCGAGAACGGCTCGAATGGAACTACGTTTCTAACTTTTTGCCCTGAGGCTCGAGCGTGCCCGTTTGTCGTGGTCGTGTTTCCGGCGGATCGTAAGAAGGTCGGCGACATTCGCCAGCTCGAGGGACGGCAGATTGAAATCAAGGGGACGATTCAGGATTATGAGGGGCGACCTGAGATTGTTTTGCGTCGTACGCAGCAGTTAGGCGAGGGCGCGTTCCTTTTGTTTCCGCCAGTGCCGGCGGATTATGACGTTGAGAAGGCTGGGCATAATGCGCGAGGCTCGACGCACGCCAAAAAGCCAAAGAAGACGACAACACAGCAGGGAGCGCCGGTTTCGATTGAAGAGCCGGGGGAACCATAGTCGGGAGAACAGCGCGGCTACAGCGGCTTCAGGCCGACCGCGTTGAGAAGTTGTGCGGTGGTTATTTGCGCCTGGACGAAATTCTTAGATACCTTCTGCGCTTCAGTGTTTGCTGAATCGGCGTCGGCCGAGCGTCCGGCTCGCCGCAGCGCCTGCCCCCATAGCAGAAAGTTTACGTCGCTGGGATCGATTTTCACGGCGCGATCGAACTGATTGATTGCGGCGTTGAAGTCTTCCCGTCGAAGAGCTAGCAGGCCGGAGCCAATCAACGCGCCCGTTTCTTCTGGATTCAGGCGCAGCGCTTGTTGATAGCTTGCCTCGCTTTGATCGTAGTCGTGAAGCTGCATGTGAGCTTGACCGAGCGTGGTCCACGCCGCAGCCTGAACTTTTGGGTCGGTGGAATTGGAACGTTCGAGCGTCGCTTCGGCCTGTCTGATCCCTTCTTGCAGATGGCCGACGCGCAGCTCGTAGGCGGCCAGAGTTAGAACTTGAGCGGCGGGATATTGGTGCTCGGCTGCGGCAGCTTCGAATTGGGCGACGGCTTCGTCGTCCCGGTTTTGCCTTGCCAGAAGCAGGGCCAGATCGTTGTGCGCAACATAGTTCCAGTTCCCGTCGGTCACGGTCAAGGTGTAGCGCCAAAGAGTTTCTTCGTCGTGCCAATGGGAGATTTGACGATGGGTCAGGCATCCGAGGACGAAGACAACTATAGCAGCGGCGACAGCGCGCCACGCCGTCGGGATTCGGAATCTGGCGGCTAAATCACGCGCGCCCCAAGCCACCGCGACGAACAGACCGACGAACGGAAGATATGCGTAGCGGTCGGCCATCGACTGCTCGCCGACCGTGATGATGCCGATCATCGGAACCAGCGTTCCAAGGAACCAGAGCCATCCGAAAAGCAAGTATCGATGCTCACGCCAGCGCAGCACGAGGGCCGAAATCACGAGGAGCAAGAAGATCGCTCCAGCCACTTGCCCTGCGGGGAGCAAACCCTCAGGCCGAGGATACATCGGTGCCAGGCTCGTCGGCCAGAACGCCTTGCCGAGGTAGCGGGCGTAGGAAACGAAAATATTTTCCCAGCGTGCCGCGAACGAAACTTCGGTAAATGTGCGGACGGTGTGCCCCGCTCGTTGCGCGATGACGGTGACGATTGAATCCGCGCTGGCCAGCAGGAAAAGAGGCAGCTTCTCGCGCAGCAGATAGGCGAACGAGCGCGACACTTGAGAACCAAGTTCGGATCCTCCGGCAGCCAGCCGACCGAGCGGCCAGTAATCCCAGAGCAGCAGCACGAACGGGAGCGTGACGATTTGCGGCTTCGCCATCAGGCCGAAGGCAAAGCAAACAGCGACTGCCACATAAAACGATCGTTTGCTGGTGCGAGCGTAGCGATCGTTTGCGTATCGATCATTGGCGTACCAATCATAGGCATGGAGCGCGAGCAGAAAGAAAAACATACTGAGGACGTTTTTGCGTTCAGCGGCCCATGCTACGGATTCGACGTTGATGGGATGAAGAGCGAAGAGCGCGGCTGCGAAGAGACTCGGCCACATCAATCCCGTCGCCCGCCGAAACAATAAAAATAGGAGAACGGCGTTGGCGGTGTGCAGCAGAAGGCTCGTGTTGTGATGTCCGACGGGATTGAGATGGAAGAGTTGGCAATCCAATGCGTGCGAGAGCCAAGTCAGCGGATGCCAGTTTCCGTCGCGAAAGGTCGTAAACGACCACTTCACGGTGTTCCAGGTCAGCCCGCTCTGGACCCAGGGGTTTTGCAGGATGTAAGAGGTGTCATCGAAAGCTATGAACTGGTTGTGAGTGAGAGGACTGTAGAAAGCGAGAGTCGCGGCTACCAGCACGAGGCAAAGAATGACGACGTGCGTTTCTCGCGACGAGGACATTATGGCATCAGTTCGCGATACATTTGGTGGAAGGCGTGGACGCCCTTTTCCTGCTTCACGCTGTAGCGCCCGCTATGATAGCTGCGGGAGTGCAGGTTTTTCTGCACGATCTCGCAGATCTTCATGTCTTCCCTCTGAATCTCATCGCTAAACGCTAGAGCCTTGCCTGCGGCTTCACTTCCGAGGTCCTTTTCCGGCACATACCATTCGAAAATCCCGAGAGTCCGTTCTGGCCCAAGTGGAAGGATGATGTTGAGGGAAATGTTGTCGGGATAGCAGTTGAGCATCCAGTTGGGGAAGACCCAGAAATAATCGGCCGTCAATTCAGAGCCGGATTTCTGATATTGGCGCGGCGTGGCGTCTCCGGGCTGAGCGCCGCGAATCGGCGTCCACTGCCGGACGTACTGCGAATAAGGCTCGACGGTGTATTCGTTGTAATTGATCTCGCGATTGAGCGCCGGATGCACGCTCGGCACGTGATAGCCCTCGAGATAATTGTCGATGTAAGTTTTCCAGTTGCACTGCATGTCGTAGGTGCGGCGCTCGGAAAACTTCATGCTGCCGAAGGCGAATTTTTCAGCATGGGCCGGCAGATCGCCTAACGCTTCCATCCGTGACTGCGCTTCGTCGTCGAGATTGACGAAGATGAGATTGAACCATTCCTCGAGACGCACTGGCGCGAGGCCAAACTCCGTGGTATCGAAATCCGCTACGCCATCAAATTCAGGGGTCACGAGCAGCGCGCCGTCCAGGCGATAGGTCCATCCGTGATAGCCGCAGCGGAAGAGCTTGCGATTGCCGCAGCCAGTGGCCGGGTTACCGGCGCGATGACGGCAGACGTTGTAAAAGCAGCGCAGAACGCCGTCTTCGCCGCGTGCGATCAGGAGCGGCTCGCCGACAAGATCGAAGGTGAAGTAGTCTCCCGGATTCGCCGCCTGATGGACATGGCCGACCACCTGCCATGTCGAACTGAAGAGTTTCTTCTTTTCGTCCTCAAACGTTGCTGGCTCGAAATACAGCGGAGCAGGCAGCGTGGAGGCGTGCGCGATGTCCTGCTCGGATTTCAGTTGAAGGTTTGGCATGAGCGCTCGCCGGGATCATTTTAGCGCAGCGCTTATGCTGACGGCAGGAACCGTAATTACTCTCGTGCCTCAATCGTTACGGGTACCGTTCGTCGAGCGTCAGCGTTTTGGTAGTCTGCGAGGGAGGGGAGGAGTGTCGCTTGCGTCGCGCCGATTCAATAAAAATCGCACTCACGGTTGCGCTTGTCGCAATGGTGCTGACACTTGCGCTGAATGCCGATTTTTACAATTCCTCGATGGTGGATGCCTTCATGGCCATGGCCCTCGGCGGCGCGATGGTCACGCTGCTGGTGATCCAACCGTCCTGGCTGAATTTCGCGGCGGCGGTCGCAGGGGCTCTTGTGCTGGCGGGTCTCGACTATCGCGTCATGGGGTTCAAGCCCAAGTTCATCGTTGCTTTTTCATTCGTAGGACTGTCGAGCCTGGTGGTTCTCGGCGCTAGGACGATCTGGGCGCGAAGCGGGGATCGTCTGTTGCTGCTTTACGCGTTTCTACCGGCGATTCTGTTTGTAGCCTCGGAATATATGGCGTCGACTCTGCTCGACTTCACCGAGGCGATGCATCCGAAGACCTTCGACCTGTTCCTGTATTCCTTCGATTGCAGCCTGCACGTGCAACTGAGCTTTCTGGTTGGACAAATCTTTTCGCGTCATTTGTGGCTCCGGTTCGCAGCGCTCGTGTTTTATATCGCGTTGCCGCTGCCGCTGGCATTGGTTTATGCCGCCCAACTGCGTCGAGAGAGCAAAAAAGCTTTCCCCGTGATGCTGGCATTCCTGCTGACCGGGCCGCTCGGAGTGCTGTATTACAACATGGTTCCGGCGACTGGGCCGGTTCATGTCTTTGGGCCTGGATTTCCGTGGGCTCCGTTGTCGCTGATACAGGCGCGGCATTTGGTTCTGGAGACCATCCCAATTCCGGGCGCGCGCAATGCCATCCCCTCGCTGCATATGGCTTGGGTGTTGCTGGTGTGGTGGAACTCCAAGGGGCTGGCGCGCTGGATCCGCGCGATCGCGTTGGCCTTTGTCGCCTTTACGGTCCTCGCGACTCTCGGAACGGGCGAACATTATTTCGTGGACCTGGTGGTCGCGTTTCCGTTCGCCCTGATGGTACAGGCATTGTGCCTTTATCCATTGCCTTTCAAACACGGACCGAGGCGAGTCGCCTTTCTGTTCGGGGCTTTTACTAGTCTCGCGTGGATGGCGCTGGTCAGCTTTGCCAATTCCCTGTTTTGGATTTCACCGGTAATTCCGTGGACGCTGGCAATCGTGACGATTGCTCTCTCCAGCGTGCTGTTGCATCGAATGCAACGGGGCGAGACTAGGACGGCGGCAGCGAGTGATGTCATTGCGGGTGCGCCGCAACCCATGATTCCTATCGGGTGCGGGAAAACGGTTTGAGGGAGTTTTTTTGCTTCTACAGCGGCTTCAATCCAGCGAGCGACAGCAACTGCCCGGCTTCAAATTGCGCCGCGTGAACGTCCGGCGCGAGCTTCTGCACTTGTGCTAACGCCGAATCCGCTTCGCTGGCTCGACCGGCACGGCGCAACGCCTCAGCATAGAGAAGAACGTTAGCATCGCTTGGTTCAACCCTCACGGCCTGCAACAGAAGCTGCACGGCGAGATCGGACCGTCCCTGACGCATGGCTAGAAGTCCGGCGCCGACGAGGGCGGCTTTGTCTTGCGGATTGCGCTGGAAGGCGTTTTGGTAGCTTTCGGCGGCTAGCGCGTAGTTGCCCAAGTCCATTTGCGCTTCACCGAGCTGGCCCAGGGCGGACGCCTGGAGTTTGGCATCGCCTTGCGAGGTCGACGCTTGCAGGACGTCGTTGGCATCCTTGATCGCTTGATCGGGATGGCCCAATAGCATTTCGTAGTATCCGAGCTCGAGTAGTTGGGCGGGTTGGAAACGGTGCAATGCGTTACTCTCGCGATATTCAGCAACGGCCTCGTCGGCTCGGCCTTGCTTGGCTAACACGATGGCGAGATTGTTATGGGCTACGTAATTGTCTTCCGTGACCGACAACGTATAACGCCACAGAGCTTCAGGATCGCGCCATCGGCCGACTTGACGATAGGTGAGGCATCCGAGAACAAGAAGGATGGCCACGGCAACGCTGACAGGCCAGGCCGGTGAGATTCGGTGCTCGGAAACAGCGGCACTCGCGGCCCACACAACCGCGATAAACAAACCGATGAAAGGTATGTAGGCGTAGCGGTCGGCCATCGCTTGTTCGCCGACGGTGATGATGCCGATCATCGGAACCAGTGTTCCCAAAAACCAACACCAGCCGAAGAGTAGGTAGCGGCGTTCGCGCCAATGCCACACCAGAGCTGAAATGAGGAGCAGGATCACCGCCGCTCCCGCCACCTGCCAGGGCAATACAGGAGTCGACGGTCGCGGGTAGATCGGAGCCAGACGCGTTGGCCACACCGCCTTGCCGAGGTAACGCACGTACGAGACGAGAACATTCTCAAGGCGGATCGACATTGGGGCTTCCGCCAGTGTGCGCACGGAAGCGCCCGCGCGTTGGGCCCACACAGTGATCACCGAATCAACTGCGGCTAGAACGAAGAATGGCCATTTCTCGATGACGAGATAGGAAAAGGAGCGTGGCGGCCCAATTTCGGGCGAGTCTTTTGCGGGAGCCATGCGGGCGGGAATCATGCGCTCCAGAGGCCAGAAGTCCCACAACAACAGGACAAAAGGCAGGGTGACAATCTGAGATTTCGCCATCAATCCGAGGGCGAAAAACAGGAGCGCCAGTCCATATTGTTGACGTCCGTATCGTTGACGTCCAGTTTGACGTCCGCCGCCGCGCGCGTACCTGTCGTAGGCGATGAGCGTGAGCAAGAAGAAAAACATGCTCAGTACGTTCTTGCGCTCAGCGGCCCATGCGACCGATTCTACGTTAACCGGATGCAGAGTAAACAAGGCTGCCACGCAGAGACTGCCCCAGGTGAATCCGGTGGCTTGCTGGAGTAACAAAAAGAGCAGCACAGCACTGGCAGCATGGAACAAGAGATTGACGTAGTGATGGCCGGCCGGGTTGAGGCCAAACAGCTGGCAATCCAGTGCGTGAGACATCCAGGTCAGAGGGTGCCAATTTCCGTCGCGCGTAGTCGTGAAAGACCACTTAATGTCTTCCCAGGTCAGGCCGCCGAGGACATGGTTATTCTTCTGAATGTATGACAGATCGTCGTAGTCGAGGAACGGGTTGCGGACGACCGGGTTGTAGAAGGCGAGAGTGGCAACCACCAGCAACAGACCGAGGATGAGCGAACGATTTCGCTGGGGAGCCATCATGTTGGTCGCCGAACGATTCTAGCGCGATCCACATTTCGACAGGATGCTTCGCGGTTGCTAACGAATCGACGGTAATGCCTGGCGGCATTGCCGAGCTTTGTAGAAAGGTTCCTGCGATCGCGCTCGGATTACTTGCCACGCCGCCGCGACTCAGAAGCACCTCTAGACGCAAGATCGTGGACCACGCGCGTTCGCTACAATGGGACTTGCCTTGTCTGGCTGGGAGTTCAGAGGCATGGGGCGGGAGATGGCGCGGCTGGCAAAAATTGTCAGTCTTGCTCCCCCAAAGTGTCATACTGAACAAATCATGGAGCCGCTGACGAGGTTACCGTTAGGCGGAGATGACTGAAAATGCTGGACCTTGGTCCAAAAGGACATCTGACTTCCGTCACTTGGGTATCTGGCCCTCAGAGTGCCATAGTACATGCGAGTTGGTCATCCAACCAAAACAGTCAAACGGAGACGAGGACAATATAAATGCGGAAACAAAAGGGCTTCTCACTGATCGAACTGCTGATCGTGGTGGCGATCATCCTGATCATCGCCGCGATTGCTATCCCGAACCTGTTGCGTGCACGTATTGCGGCGAACGAGTCGTCCGCGGTGGCGTCTGTCCGCACAGTTAACACAGCTCAGATTTCTTATAACTCCAGCTATCCGACGGTCGGCTTCGCAGCGACTCTGGGCACGCTGGGTGGCAGCTGCACCGGCGCGACCGTGCCGACGTCCGCTACGGCTTGCTTGATCGATTCCCAGCTGGCTAGCGGCACCAAGAGCGGCTACACGTTCAACGCTGCAGGCCTTTCTGGCAGCTACTACGTATACGGCAACCCGGTCACTTCGAACAGCACGGGTGTGAACTCGTTCTGCTCGATCCAGGATGCGGTTGTGCGCAAGACCGGCACCACTGCCGTCACGAGCTGCGCCGGAACCGAAACCCCGCTTCAGTAGTTTGGTTTTTGGCAAAATACCTGGGGGAGGGTACAAGCCGACAAGAAGCAGAGGAGAAATCCTCTGCTTCTTTGTTTTTTATCCGCATTTTTTGCTCTGACCACTACTATCAATGATGCTTGACATAATGTGGCGGATCGTCCAGAACCGTTGTAGCAATTATTGACATTTCGTAATCTCGGCGCACCGACCACCGAGAAGAGCCCTTGTAAGCACCCTGTTAACAACGGCTTAATCTCGAACCTCCGGACGATCCTATCCCGAAAGAATGGCTCCTGGAGTGCAACAGCTAGGTGTTGCTTAGCTATTTAAAATCAGACCCCGAGGGGCGGAGTCATATGAAACAAATCAAGAAACAAAAAGGCTTTTCATTAATCGAACTGCTGATCGTGGTGGCGATCATCCTGATTATCGCCGCGATTGCTATCCCGAACCTGTTGCGTGCACGTATTGCTGCGAACGAGTCGTCGGCAGTCGCGTCTGTCCGCACAGTGAACACGGCCATGATTTCTTACAACTCCAGCTATCCGACGGTCGGCTTCGCGGGCACCCTGAGCACGCTGGGTGGCAGCTGCACCGGCACGACCGTACCGACATCCGCTACGGCTTGCTTGATCGATTCCCAGCTGGCTAGCGGCACCAAGAGCGGCTACACCTTCCACTCAACGGGCACGTCCGGCAGCTACTACGTGTACGGCAACCCGGTCACTTCGAACAGCACGGGTGTGAACTCGTTCTGCTCGATCCAGGATGCGGTTGTGCGCAAGACCGGCACCGCTGCCGTCACGAGCTGCGCCGGAACCGAAACCCCGTTGCAATAAGTTTGGTTTTTTGCCGAATACGTTTTTGGCGAATACCTGGGGGAGGGTACGCGCCGAAACGAAGCAGAGGAGCAATCCTCTGCTTTCTTTTTTGTCGGAAGATGCTGTTGCCTTTTGCGATGCTGGCCGATCTTAATCGCTGCTGGTTCGAGAAATCGAGTGACAAAAAATGTCAATTGAGGCTGTGCCGGAATGACAATCTCAGCAATTCAGCCGACAAAGACGCAAATCACGGCGCTGTCTCAATAACTTAGGACATGAGTTGGATCGGCTGATTGCGGTATTCAACGTGCAACAACGTAAGAGAGCTTGATCGGGTTTAAGACGTATCCGGGGATCAAGGAGACGCAATGCGAAGGGCCAAGGGATTTTCACTTATCGAACTATTGATCGTGGTTGCGATCATTCTGATCATTGCGGCGATCGCAGTGCCTGGTTATCTGCACGCGCGCCAGGTGGCAAACGAGTCGTCGGCGGTGGCGTCCATTCGGACTATCAATACCGCGATGGTCTCCTACAACTCCAGCTATCCTTCGGCGGGCTACGCATCGAACTTGAGTACCCTGGGCGGCACCTGCACCGGCGCGGTTGTGCCAACCTCGGCCAGCGCATGCCTGGTCGATTCCCAGCTGGCTGGTGGCACCAAGAGCGGCTACACGTTCACCGCATCGGGCGTTTCCGGAAGCTATTCGGCTTTCGCGAACCCTCTGGTTCCGAACAATACCGGCGTTCGCTATTTTTGCTCGTACGCCGACGCCGTTGTGCGCTACAGCGTGGCGACGATCTCAACCTGCGACGGTACGGTGACTCCGTTACAGTAGCTCGGATAAAGGTCTCGGACAAACATCAAGAAGTTTGTACGAACTCCAACCCCTGCGTTTATTGTCACTTCGAGTCATGCGATGGTTTACCTTCGTAACCGCGCATGACTGTGTGCACCGGCACGGTGCATAGCGTTTGCTTATAATTCTCTTCGTCGGGTTCCCTATCAATTTCACAGAACGCCCTGGGCGCTGCGAAACTAGCCATGTCTGCGATCGAAATTATCGACCTCGAAAAAAGCTACCTGGTCGGATTCTGGCGTAAGCGCCCGAAGCTCGCCCTGCGGCCGCTGCGTCTGACCATCGAAGAGGGAGAGGTTTTCGGGTTCCTCGGCCCGAACGGCGCTGGTAAGACCACGACTCTCAAACTTCTGATGGGACTGGTATTTCCCACCGGCGGAACGGCTCGGATCCTCGGAATGGATATGGACGATCCGCGGGTCAAGTCGCAGATCGGATTTTTACCCGAGCAGCCTTACTTCTACGATCACCTAAGCGCCCGCGAGTTGCTCAACTATTACGGACAGCTCTCTGGAATGCCGGCCAGGAGCCGGTCGGCCCGAGTGGAAGAAATGCTGAAGCGCGTCGGATTGAGCGACGCTGCCGGGGTGGAATTGCGCAAGTTTTCCAAGGGAATGTTGCAGCGGGTGGGACTCGCGCAGGCCGTCCTGCATGATCCGAAGCTGGTGTTTTTGGATGAGCCGATGTCGGGCCTCGACCCCATGGGCCGGCGCGAAGTACGCGACTTGATCCAACAACTGCGAAGCGAAGGCAAGACCGTTTTCTTCTCGACGCACATACTTTCAGACGCCGAAGCGCTTTGCGACCGGGTTGGAGTCATTCAAAACGGAGAATTGCGTGGCGTGGGAGCGGTCGCGGAATTGACCTCGCAATCGCAGGGCAAGATCGAGATTATTTTTCACGCGCAGAAAGTGCCGGCGGGTTTGACGGCCCTCGGAGCCGAGGCGCGGGTCAGCGGCGACATGGTAAACGCGGTGTTGCCAGACGCACAGCAAGATGCGGCTTTGGACCTTCTGCGTCGTGAGCACATAAGGCTGATTTCCCTTGCGCCGGTACGGCGATCGCTCGAGGAGTATTACCTTCAGAAACTCCAGCCCGCGGAAAACAGAAAAGGTGCGGTCGTATGAGCTCCCGCATTGGCTATATCGCGTTTAACACTTTTCGCGAAGCCGTTCGCGACCGGGTTCTCTATAACCTGATCGCATTCGCCCTGCTGCTGTCGGCCACGGCTCTGCTCGTGGGACAAGTCTCGATCGACATCGAGCGTCTGGTGGTGGTGAACCTCGGCTTGACCGCGGTATCGCTGTTTGGAGTGCTGATCGCGATCTTTATCGGGATTGGCCTGGTTTCGAAAGAGATCGACAAGCGCACGCTCTACACCGTTCTTTCGCGACCAGTTCGTCGTTGGGAGTTCGTCGTCGGAAAATTCTTCGGGCTGACAGGCACACTGGTGGTGAATACGTTCTTCATGGCCGTCGGCGTATTCGTGGCACTGCTTTCCGTCGCCCACCGATTCGAGAAGATGGACGTGCCGGTGCTGGCTGCGGTGTATTTCATAGTCCTGCAATTTTTCGTTGTGTGCGCCCTGGCGTTACTCTTCTCGTCCTTTTCGACCCCTCTGATGGCCGCGGTGTTCACCTTCGCCCTGTTCGTGATCGGGAACCTGTCGCAGGATTTGCGCGGCTTTGCGAAAACCGTGCCGGGCGTCAGCGGCTGGCTGGCCAACGCGATTGCTTATCTGGTTCCGGATTTTTCCGCGCTAAACGTAATCGGTCAGGCGGCACATGGGGATCCGATACCCGGACGATTGATCCTCTTCAACACCGTCTACGCCCTGCTCTACTCGGCAGTGGCTATCTCGGGAGCGGTGCTGATCTTTCAGCGCCGAAACCTGAAATGACTGCTACGCGGCGCGTGAATCTCGTGGCGGGGACCGCCCTGCTGCTTTCTATGGCAGGCGCGGTATTCACGCTCCGCGCCATCGACACCGCGCGACTCGCACCCGGAGTCCAGGGAGCCCTTTATATTCGGTCCACGACCGTGTTGCGGCGCTTGAGTCTCGGCTATACCGGTCTCTTGGCGGACATCTACTGGACCCGCGCGGTGCAGTATTTCGGGACCCAGCATCACGTCGGTTCAAGCGATTACCGCCTACTGGCGCCACTGCTTGAAGTCACCACCGAGCTTGACCCAAGACTTCTGCCGGCTTACCAGTTCGGAGCCAATTTTCTCGGCCCAAGGCCGCCGGACGGCGCGGGCTCACCTGGCGCAGCCGTTGCGTTGATGAAATATGGCATCGAGCACAATCCTGATCAATGGCGGCTCTATTACAACCTCGGATTCTTGTATTACACCGAGCTTAAAGACTATGCCAAAGCGGCGGACGCATTTGCTCAGGGCGCAAAGCTTCCGGTGACAAACAAACTTCTTGAAGTTCTGGCGGCACGCATGGCGCAGCACGCCGGCGAGTTCGACACCGCGCGCATGTTGTGGTTCACCACCTATCAGAGTAACCAGGACCCGCTGATCCGGCAGAACGCGACCGAACACTTGGTGGCGCTGCAGGTGGACGAAGACGTGACGCGACTGGAAAAAACGGTAGAGAAATACCGCCAGCAAACCGGGCACTTGCCAACCAGCATGGGCGATCTCGGCCGTGTAGGGCTTATCCATGGCGTGCCCACCGATCCAAAGGGAAATCCGTACCGTCTGCTTCCGGACGGACGCATCGAAGTGCAGGACGCGAAAAGCATCCCCTTCATCACCAAAGGACTTCCGATCATCACCAAAGCGAGCGACGAAGCGGCTCGACCCTCTTCGGACTAGAGCTGATTCGGCAACGCAGCCCAACGACAAGGCGATTTGTTAGCATCGTTGCGTGTCTTCAGGTTTCTCCCGACAATTTTGGCTATCGCTCGGCGACTTCTGGCGCGAACAGTCGCAAGCAAACGGACCCGTTGCGGCGACTTCCCTGCTCCTCGGCAAATTCTGGACCTTTCTGCGTGAGTCGACACCAAACTTGCGCCGACAGCGTTACGGCGACATGGAGTACGACTGGGACAATCGCGTCAACACCACCAGCGGCACGATAAGCTGGCGTGCCCGCCTGCTCGGAATGTTTCACTCGCCCTACCAGCCGACCGAGCCGATATTGTTTCGCGAAATGATGGCCAGCCTGCCGATCGAATTCGATCAATTCACTTTTATCGATATTGGATCTGGCAAAGGCCGCACATTGTTGATGGCGTCGGACTATCCGTTCCGGAAGATTATCGGAGTGGAATTGATTGCGGAATTGCACCAGGCGGCGGAAGAGAATATTCGCGACTATCGAAGTCCCACGCAGCGTTGTGTCGAGATCGAGTCCGTCCTCGCGAACGCCCGTGATTGTGAACTACCGGTCGAGCCGCTGGTGCTTTACTTTTTCAATCCGCTGCCAGAACGGGCGTTGTCCGAAGTTCTACGGCGGTTGGAGAGTTCACTCGAAAAAACTCCGCGCCCAGTTTGGGTGGTCTATCACAATCCCTTGTTGGAATCTGTCCTCGGTACGTCGGGCTTTCTGCAAAAAGCGGGTGGGACGCCGCAATATTCGGTGTACCGGACGATTCGTTAACACGCTGGACTTGCAGCATGTTCAAAGGTCCTTTGCAATACGAAGGTTTCACGCCAGTACCCCAGCCAACATCACTCGGCAGCGTTGTTTACCACCTGCTGCACGGTGTTCGAAGTGCTACCAAGAAAGTTCGAGTCACCGCCGTACACGGCGAGGATCGCGTCGGTGCCAACCGGCAGCGTTGAGGTCGTCAAGCTGGCTATCCCGCCGCTGAGCGTTCCCGTTCCTAACACCTTCGAGCCCTTCCTGAAGGTGACCGTCTCCCCATTCGGCGGTGCACCAATGCTGGAGGCGACCGTTGCCGAGAAAGTCACCGATTGTCCAAAGACGGAGGGATTGAGACTCGACGCGAGTTTGACCGTGGTGCGTATCTTCACCACTTGAATCACAACCGGTGAAGTGCTGGGCTGGAATACAGAGTCTCCGCTGTAGGCAGCCGTTAACGAGTGCGACCCCGTTGACAGCTTGGCGAACTTCAGTACAGCCTTGTCGAGACTCAGGGCGACGGTGCCCAACGCGGTCGTGCCATCATAGAAAGTAATGGTCCCCGTCGGAGTCCCACTTTGTGTGGGAGTTACGACAGCCGTGAGAGTGACGGATTGATGCAATCCCGATGGATTGGGAGAGGAAGTAAGTGTGGTGGTCGTAGTGCTCGTGCCAACGCCGTTGAGGCCGATCGTATGAGGACCGTCCTGTCCGTTGTCTTTGATTGTTACGGTGGCGATCCTGGTTGCAAGCGCCGTCGGCGCGAAGGTGACGGTAATGTTGCAACTGTCTCCAACTGGCAGGGACGTGCCACAGTTATTCGTTTGAGCAAAATCGCCGCTGTTCGCGCCGGTAACGCCGATGGATGTGATGCTCAGCGTGACCCTACCTGTGTTGGTCAACTTCGAAATCTGTGGAACACTGGTCGTACCCACTAGCTGGCTGCCGAAACTGACGATTTGAGGTGTCAACGTAACATCTGCTGTAATTTTGGCCACGAAGGCGTTGGCGGAGCCGCCATTGGCTGGCTGTAAGGGACTTATTCCAGGGAAGTTGCTGGAGTTGGTCGTGCCTGTGGCGTAAGCGCTACCCGAACTATCCACGGCGATGCCGTAGCCGATGTCAGCATTGGTGCCACCGAGGTAGGTAGAGTAAAGCAAAGCCGATCCTGTGGAGTTGAACGCGGTCACGAAGGCGTCGCCAGCGCCAGCGTTAACGGGCTGTACAGGGTTCATCGTGGGAAAGTTCGTCGATAAGGCAATTCCGATTACGTATGCGTTGCCCTTGCTGTCGGTGGCTATCCCTTGTGCGAAGTCATGATCGTTCCCGCCCAAATAAGTGGAATAAACAAAAGCCGAGCCTGAAGGGTCGATCTTGGAGACGAAGGCGTTTAAACCACTACCGAGGGTCGGTTGCCACGCATTCATCGTGGGAAAGTCACCAGATCCGGCGAAGCCGGCGACATAAGCATCGCCAGCGCTGTCCACCGCAATGCCGAGACCACTGTCATTATTGCTGCCACCCAGATAGGTGGAGTAAACCAAAGCCGATCCCGAAAAGTTGAGCTTGGTCACGAAGGCATTGCAGGGACAGCCGACGTAAGTACCATGGTTGCCCGGCTGCAGAGGACTCTTGGTGGGAAAATTGGTTGAGCCGGTGAAGCCGGTTATGTAAGCGTTGCCCGCGTTGTCCACGGCGATGCCGTCGCCACTTTCGTCCCCACTGCCCCCTAGATATGTGGAGTAAACCAAAGCCGATCCTTTGGGGTTGATCTTGGCCACGAAGGCGTCCCGGTTGGGATTGCCACAGGGGCTACCGCCCCCGTTGCAAACAGTCTGGAACGCATTGGGGGTTGTAGGAAAGTTAGGTGAACCGGTGTTGCCCGTGACGTAGGCATTGCCCGCGCTGTCAACAGCTATGCCAAAGCCCAAGTCCTGTCCGCTTCCGCCTAAATAGGTGGAGTAGACCAAGGCCGATCCCGAAGGATTAATCTTGCTCACGAAGGCGTCAAAGTTGCCACCGTAGGTTGGTTGCAAAGGGTTCACCAGTGGAAAATTTGCGCCGGCGAGACCGGTGACGTAGACATTGCCCGTACTGTCCACGGCGATTGAAGTGCCTTGTGCGCCCACGCCGCCCCCTAGGTAGGTGGAGTAAACCAAGGCTGTGCCGGAGGGATTGATCTTTGACACAAAAGCGTTTGCACAGCCGTTGACGCTGCAGTCGGCGTTTGTCTGAAGAGCGCCGGATGTGACCGGAAAATCGGTTGATCGAGTAAAGCCAGTAACATAAGCGTTACCCGCACTGTCCACGGCGATGGCGAGGCCAACGTCACCCCCGCTGCCGCCGAGGTATGTGGAGTAGATCAGGGGATCGATGTAGAGCGGCTTCGTTGCGTCGTATTTCGCCAGTTCAAAGCCGACGCGGGTTTTGTCGGTGATGGTGTAGTGGGCCGCGATCTCTTCGCGGATCCCATTTTTCTCCTGATAGACGATGGGCTTATGCCAGCGGATTTCTTCGTCGCCCATCTTGAACACTAAATCACCGTGCGCATCCTGGCGGATTGTATTAGCTCCAGTGATGTTGAACGCGATGCTTCTTGGATTCGCCGCGGGAGCTACGATGAAATCGTATTCCAATTGTCGCTGGTTGCCGTAGTAGACCAGATCGATGCCGTTGTAGATGTTTTCGTATTTTACTTTCGCGTAAGTGGGGACGTTTGTGCGCCACTTCGCGGGATCGTTGCCGAGGAAATAGTTGGTGGTCGCGGCTTGTTCGTCGATTCCGGTTAGTTTGGCGGCGTTGGCGTTGCGCAGTTTCATGCGCAGGACACGATGCGCGAATACGAAATCCGACGAAGAATCTTTACTTCCCGCATTGGTCTTTTTCGCGTTCAAGGTCAGTACGGCTTCATCCCCGGTGAGGAACAGGGAGTAGGCGCTCGTGCGGGAGAGAAACTTTACTTGCGCATCGGTTTGTCCGTGATTGGCTTCGAAGGCAAGCGGGAGTCTGCCGTAGTCGGCGACGACTCTAGCTTGAGCTGCGGGGTCGGGTTGCGACAAAGCTGCGTCTTTCGAAACGAGCGCCGAATGGGCAGGTGAAACAGACTGAGCCAGCCCCAGCGTGCTGAGCAGGATGGTAACTGCGAAGACAAGACGAAACGAAGGCATAGGACACCTCGGAGAGTTGTGCTTCTTCCGGCCGGAATTTCAGGGCGTAGAAACCGGCCCCACAGGGTGTGCCAAGAAGTCTGCCCACTCAGCAACACACTGTCAAGAGAAACCGCCGTGCGACGCTAAGCATTCACTTTCGCGCAATATTCGGTGTATCGAGCAAAGAGTGGCACTGAGAAATCGATTTAGCGCTGCCACGGACTTGGAGTGTATTCAAACTTGACCATGGCGTCGCGATAGTCGAGCTTGATCTTGAGCAGATTGAGCATCGCGAAGCCGAGCGTGCCTGACACCTCTGTGCCAACATCGCGACTGATATTGGAGAGATTGAACGCCACCATGTCTTCGTTCTTTTGGCGCAGGCCGCCAAATTCCAGAACGACCGAGTTCGCGCCGTAAACCTTGTTCACTTTCCCGCTGAGACCCGTGATGGTCGTATCGGAGTCCCCGTGAACCTTGGTGACTTCGCGTGCGGCGTCGGGCGTGATCATGTTATTCCAGGCGCCCGTGTCAATCAGGAAGAGTTTGCCGGGAACCTGATTGATCCCCGTGGGGACGAGTAACATGTGGCCGAAACGATAGACGCGAGTGTAAGAAGCCACTTCAGGGCCTACGTAGCGGTCGAAATATCTGGGAGTTGGCTCGCGATTCGTCGCGTTGCCCTGGGCCGCATCTGATTTTGCCTCTGATTCCGAGTCCGTGCCTTCGTCGTCGGGGTCGGTCGCAAGAGAAGGTTTGACCTGCGTCTCTCCGGGCCTCGGCGGCAGCTGGCTCAATCTCAATTTACGAGCGGGAAGATCGAGTTCGATCAGGAATTGCTGGAACACATCGGCGCCGATCAGTCCCTCTTCCTCGACGACCGAGCGCTTGTCGACAACATCCACCGGACAGTTATGGAATTCGAGATTGCCGATGCGGATTGAATCTGCGTAAGCCGCGTAGCCCTCAGCGTCGCCTTTGTCGCCGACGCCGCCGATGCGCACGCTCGCCATTCGTTCGACTCCGGCTCGCGCAGCCAACTTACGATTAATCGTGATTCCTCCGGCCCCCGTGTCGAGCATGAGCTTAGACTTCTGGCCATTGATGATGACGGGCAAGCCGACGCCACGCAGGTGGCTTGGATCCTCCAGAAGCGCCAGCAGTTCGGTTTCGGCAGTCGTGACGTCGGAGACCGGCCGGCACGGACGACGGGAACCAGCCTGGCGGGCTTTCAGAAACTCGAGGTAGGTGCCCAGTTCACGCCGCGTATCGGGATCGTCACTCGTTTCTTGCGCGAGGTAAGACTCGAGGAACTTGATGCGATCGGCGCGCGAAATCGTCATCATCCATTCTTTCTGGATGTCCTGATCGTCCGGATCCAATTCGTGAGCGCGCACTAGGAAGGTGTGCTCGCGGGCGTACATGGCAATCGCGGAATAGATGCGCGCCAAGCCGAGACAAGCTCGCGCGGGAGGATGGCCGGAATTCACCAGTTGGACGAAGACGGACTCTGCCTCGTGTATCTTGCCTTGACGAAAGAACAGTTCGCCCTGCAACTCTTTGAGATCGGTGTCCGAGGGTTTGAGTTGGAGGCCCTTCTCCAAGGCATCGGAGGCCTCGCGCACTTTTTCCTGCTTCAAATAACAAAGAACGATACCGGCGTAGGCTTGCGTCGACGGCGCATCAGACTTTAGTGCTTCGTTGTATTTTTCAATTGCTCGATCGAAAGAACCTTTGCGAAAGAACGCCTGCGCTTCTTTGAAAGTCTGGGTTGATTCGCTCGTGGCGCTGACAGACACTTTTACTTCCTGTGCCACAACCGTATCCTGCGCTACAACCACTGTAGCTGCTGCAATGACAATCACGCAGTAGACAACGACCGCTGATGCGATCGAGCCATTTTCAGCGCGGCACAATTTGGCACGGGATACCATAGAAGTTGGCAGTCTGCCACGGCTGCAAGTTCCGCTCAAGAAAATAAAAAGCAGTGGGTGCTGGAGCGAACTTTCATCTGGCATTTACCGCGTGCTATCCAGCCGGAGCAGTAGAATCAAGACAGGGATGAGACGCCACCTCTCAATTTGCTGGTTAGTGCTACTCGGGAGTCTCGTTCCCGTCCATGCGCAAGACATCCGCCAACTGGCTCGGGACGTCGACGACCACTACAACCACCTGCGGAGCCTGCAATCGGACTTCACCGAGATCTATCACGGCGATGGGGCCGAACGGGTTGAGTCGGGCACCTTGTGGCTGAAAAAGCCGCGCAAGATGCGTTGGGAATACCGTTCTCCCAGGGAGAAGCTGTTTGTCAGCGACGGCCAGGCTGTGTGGTTTTACCTTCCTGCCGAACGGCAGCTCAGGAAGACGTCGCTCAAGAAGCTGGACGATCTACGATCTCCGCTCGCCTTTTTGCTCGGTAAGACTAAGTTAGAGAATGAATTACAGGGACTTTCTAAGGCTATCGATCAACCCCCTCTGCTCCCCGGCAATACGGTGTTGCGCGGAGTCCCAAAGGCGATGCCGGGGCAAGCGCAGGTGAATGAAGTGCTGCTCGAAATCACGCCATCGAACCAGATTGTCCGCATCGTATTAGAAGAGGCGGACGGGGCGACAACAGAGTTCCGCTTTGCCGGTTGGAAGGAAAATGGGGAGTTGAGCGACAGCCGGTTTCAGTTCACAGCTCCGCCGGGAGTCGAAACGGTGGAGGGTGATTTAGGCCCGTAATTCGCGGGTTACTTGCGTACCACACGGATGGACGGATCGCGGTAAGCGCTTTCGGAACACAGTGTTACACTTGCTCTAACGGACTCCGCAAGACGAGTTCCGGGCACGGATTCAGACAGTAAGCCATGGCACAATTCCTGGTCAAAGTCGCCGACGAACAGGGCCATCTGCGGCAGCAGGTGGAACACGGCTATTCCGAAGCCGAAGTCCACGATCGGTTCGTGCAGCAGGGATACCTGGTCTACTGGGTTAAGCCCCGCACCCTTCTTAGCACGACGGGCGCCCAGTTTGGACAGCGTGGCAAACTGCGGCAGTCCACCTTCCTCATTTTCAACCAACAGTTTCTTACGCTGATTAAAGCGGGCTTGCCAATCCTGACGGCGCTCGATCTGCTGATCAAGCGGCAGCGCGACAAATCACTTTTGCAGTTGCTCGAGAACGTGCGCGAGCGGGTCAAGGGGGGCGAACTGCTCTCGGATTCTTTCGCCGCCCAGCAGGTCTTTCCGAAGATGTACACCACCACGCTGATGGCTGGTGAAAAGAGCGGCAACATGGAAGAGGTTCTGAGCCGCTACATCACCTATCAGCGCATGGTGCAGACTTTCCGTAAGAAGCTGCTGGTGTCGCTGGTGTACCCGGCGCTGCTGATTTCGGTGGTCACGGTGATGCTGATTTTCCTCATCACCTACGTCGTCCCGAAATTCGCCGACCTGTTTAACAACCTGGGAGCGGACTTGCCGGCCATCACGGTGATGATGCTGAACATCGGTCTCAACGCCCAGAAGTATGGCTGGATCGTGTTGCTGGTTGCGGTGGTCGGCGGTTTTTTCCTGTGGCGCTGGAAACAGAGCGATCGCGGGGCCGAGACTATCGACAAATTTCTACTCTCTCTGCCGCTTGTCGGCGAGATCCGGATGAAGTATCAGGTGGCCAATTTTTCACGCATTCTGGCGACGCTGTTGCAAGGCGGCCTGCCGCTCGTGCCCGCCATGGAAACCGCCGGTGAATCGCTCAGCAGCCGCAAGATGCTGAATGGCGTGACGGCTGCGGCGGTGCGTGTGAGAGAAGGTCAGACTCTGGCCCACAGCCTCGAAGAACAAAAGCTCTTCCCTGATCTCGCGGTCGAAATGCTGGAAGTTGGGGAATCGACCGGAGCCTTGCCGGCGATGCTCAGTTCGGTGGCGGAGTTCTACGAAGAAGACGTGCAGACGGCTCTGGGCGCGGCGATGGCGCTGATTGAACCGCTGATTCTAATCGTGATGGCGGTCTTTGTCGGCGGAATATTGATTTCGCTTTATATGCCGATCTTTACTTTAGGGGCAAACGTGCACTAAGCGGCACCGAGGTGCCGGTTTGCCGAATGTTGCGGTGGAAAGCTGTAAACTGGTATGGGGATGGCAGACAAGAAAACAGCATTGGTGAATGGCGGAAGCGGCGGAAAATTGGTGCCGGAAGTGGCGTCAGTTCCCGACGAGGTCGAACGCGCGCGTGATCTTGCGCGGCGCTACCGTTGCGAATTCATCGATCTCACCGATTTTCAGTTGCACCACGATCTTTTCGAAAAAGTTCCCGTACACCTGATGTTCCGCTACAAATTTGTGCCGCTCGAAGAAACTGCGGACGGCCGTCTGGTCATCGCCATTGCCAATCCTGGCGAACTGATGATGATCGATGAGGTCGGCCTGCTGCTCGGCAAGCGGATCGTCACCAAGGTTTCGACGCTCAAGCAAATCTCCGACATCCTGCAGAAAACCGAGCAATCGAAGCGCGTGCTCGAGGATGCCAGCGAAGGCTTCACGCTCGATGTGATCCGCGAGGATGAGGCGGGCAACGACGAGACCATTTCGATCGACAAGCTGACGGCGACGGCCGGCGCCGACATGAGCCCGATCATCCGCCTGGTCGATACCACGATCTTCACGGCGTTGCAGCGGCGGGCGAGTGACATTCACATCGAAACGCGGGACGATTCGGTGAGCATCAAGTTCCGTATCGACGGCGTGCTGACCAATGCCATGCCGCCGATCGGCAAAGAGCACCACTCCACGATCATTTCGCGCATCAAGGTCATGAGCGAACTCGACATTTCCGAGCGCCGCGTGCCGCAGGACGGACGTTTCCGCGTCAAGTACAACGGGCGCGCCATCGACTTCCGTGTTTCGATCATGCCGTCAATTCATGGCGAAGATGCCGTGCTTCGCGTGCTCGACAAAGAGTCGATGAGCGAGAAGTTCAAAAAGCTCACGCTCGAAGTGGTTGGTTTTGACGAAGACGATCTGCGGCGCTTCCGCCGCTACATCAAAGAACCCTACGGCATGGTGCTGGTCACGGGACCGACGGGCTCCGGTAAAACCACGACGCTTTACGCCGCCGTGAACGAAATCAAGACGGACGAAGACAAGATCATCACAATCGAAGATCCGGTCGAATATCAACTCCGTGGCATCACCCAGATTCCGGTCAACGAGAAAAAAGGACTGACTTTCGCCCGCGGACTGCGTTCGATCTTGCGCCATGATCCTGACAAGATCATGGTCGGCGAGATCCGCGACAGTGAAACGGCGCAAATCGCCATCCAGTCGGCGCTCACCGGCCACCTGGTATTTACGACGGTTCACGCCAATAACGTGGTTGACGTGCTGGGACGTTTCCTGAACATGGGCGTCGAGCCTTACAACTTCGTCTCGGCGCTGAACTGCATACTGGCGCAGCGGCTGGTCAGAATCATTTGCGAATCCTGCCGCACGGCAGTGCATTATCCGGACGATGTGCTCGAGGCGAGCGGGCTTGATCCGAAGCAGTGGTCGCAGGTTGCGCTCTATGAAGGACAAGGCTGCATCGAGTGTGCCGGGACGGGCTTCCGCGGGCGGACGGCAATTCATGAGCTTCTGGATCTGACCGACCGCATTCGCGAGATGATTCTGGAGCGGAGGCCCACGTCGGAGATTCGCAAGGCCGCCCGCGAAGAGGGTATGCGCTTCCTGCGCGAGTCGGCGCTCGACAAAGTCCGCGGTGGATTTACCACCCTGAAAGAGATCAACAAGGTCACCTTTATCGAGACCATGCGCTGAGGCTGGGCTCGACTGCGTTTCGGAACGAGCGCGGCTGGTGTCGTGGCGCTCTGAGCCATGGCTTCCGAACTATGGCCTTTCGAATCGCGGCCTACTGGACAGCCCAGGCATCCCCATAGGTAACTACTCGGTGACGCACGTAGGCGATATCATCAGTTCTTAACGACAATGGGAATTAGCGACACGATTAGCGACATCAATCGAATATCGAATATCAGATGACCAGTTCTTCCAAGACCGCGCGCCGTCCCACACTCGCTTGTGAAATCGCAGCCGACCGCGTGCTCGCCGGCCGCGCAGCCGACACAGGGCGGATGGTGGAAATGTCTTCGGCGCGCGAACTGGCGCCGGGGACGGTTGTCCCCGACTTGATGGAAGCGAATCTGCGCGATGGCACGGCGGTGCGGCAGGCGATTGAGAGCGCGCTCGGAGGGGTCGGAGGACGTTCGAAAGACGTGATCGCGATTCTGCCCGATACCGCGGTACGCGTGGTGCTGCTCGACTTCGAGACTCTTCCCTCAAAACGCGACGAAGCCGAAGCCGTCGTGCGTTTCCGGCTTAAGAAGTCGCTGCCGTTCGATCCAGGTGACGCTCGCATTTCGTATCACGCGCAGACGACAAATAAAGGCGTGCGGGCGGTTGCGGCGGTCGTGCTGAACAAGGTGCTAGAGGAATATGAATCGGCGTTTCGCGATGCGGGCTATAACCCGGGGATGGTGATGCCGTCGATGCTGGCGGCTCTCGGAGCAGCGGACGCGGAGCGCCCTACGCTGGTTGTCAAAGTCGATGCACGCACCATCAGCATCGCGATTCTCGATCAGGAACAGTTGTTGCTGTTCCGCACGCTCGAAAATGTTCGCGGCGTAACCATCACGGGCGATCAACTGGCGGAAGAAGTGTATCCCTCGGTGGTGTTTTTTCAGGACACGTACAACCTCAACATTGAGCGCGTTTATGTCGCCGGCCTGCCCGAGTCGGGCGGCGCTGCGCCTGCGCTCAAGAACCAATCGGGGGCGACGGTCGAGGATCTGATCACCGCGTCACAGATCGGATCGACCACGGGTACAGTCCCGCGCTGGCGCATGGCGGGCGTGGTGGGAGCGTTGATTTCGTAAGACAGCCGTCAGCTATCAGCGGTCAGCTCTCAGTCAAAAGCCACAGCTGAGAGCGGTACGCTGAAAGCCGACAGCTGATGGCTGAAAGCTAATTATGCGTTTAGACATCAATCTCGCGACCCGACCCTACGAGGATGCCCGCGAATTCTGGGGGCGCTGGGGACTGGGCGTTGGCCTGCTTGCGGTGCTCACGATCGGCCTGCTCGGCATGACTGTCCGAGGATGGATCAATGCTGGCCGGGATCGCCACAGCATCGCGCAGATAGAGCAGCAGATCGCCGACCGCGATAAGGAACGCGCCGCCGATCAGGCAATCCTCGACCTGGCCGCCAACCGCAGTACACGCGATCAGTCGCAGTTCCTGAACGGGCTGATTCAACGCAAAGCTTTTTCGTGGACGCGCGTATTCGAAGATCTGGAACGGGTGACCCCTTCGAACCTGCATGTGGTATCGCTGCGTCCGGAATTGAACGAGCAGAATCAGCTGCAGCTTGATATGAAAGTGGCATGCGACACGCGTTCCGCCGCCATCGAACTGGTTCATCGCATGGAAGGTTCCACCCATTTCCAGCAAGCGCAGCTGGTGGGAGAAAATTCCGCTGAGGGGGCGACGGTGCTTGCGACCGTCGACGCGATTTACATTCCCGATGTGGCCGAGAGGAGCGGGAAATAATGCCGGATCTCGGAAATTCACGACGCAAGTTGAAGATCGCAATTGGCGCGATGATCGCCGCCGATGTGATCGCTGTCGCTGTTCTGTTTTCGCCCCTGGTTGGTTCGGCAGACTCGCGCCAGTTGCAATTGAATACGATGCGCGTGGAACTGATCCGGAAAACGCACGACATCGAACCGCTCAAAGGGATGGACCAGAAGATCGTGAAGGCCAAAGGACAGATTGGCCTGTTTTACAAAGACCGCTTTGCCGCCAGGGATTCCGACCTGGCCAACGAGCTGGGGAAAATCGCGGCGCAGAACGGGGTCCACATCCAGTCGGCGAGATACAAGGAAGAAGACCCGGAAACCTCGGGGATCGTTCCGGTCTCGATCGAAGGCAGCTTTTCCGGAGACTACCTGCAACTGGTGCGCTTCATCAACGCGCTCGAGCGCTCGAAGCTTTTCTTTAGCGTGGACGGCGTGGAACTGGCAGGCGAAAGTACCGGGGCAGTCAAGCTGCAAATATCGATGCACAGCTATTTGCGTTCGGGTGTGTGAGCTAGACGGGAAATTGAGTGAAACTCGGAACAGAAAACCGGAAGCAGTTGATCGCGCTCGCAGTTCTCGGCGGGATCGCAGTCCTGGCGCTCGCCTATGAATTCTGGCCCGCGTCCTCGTCGAGCGCGCCCGAAGCCACGAAACTGCCGGCGGCACTGGCCAAGCCCGCCATGCGGCGTACGTCTTCGGGGAAAATGGTTCCTGTGGTGGAACCACGGCTCGATCCCACGCTTGATCTGAATCTGCTCACTCGCAGCGAAGAGATCAAGTACGCGGGGAATGGCAGGAACATCTTTGTTGCCGGATCCAGCCCGTCGATCGAACCGCCGAAGGGTCATGGCGTCACCGACCAACCGCAATCGGCTACTCTGACTACACCGGTAATTCAGCCGCCGCCACCCATCACTCTGAAGTTTTTCGGCTTCGCCAACCGTCCGGGTGAGACGAAGAAGGTTTTCCTGTCGCAAGGCGAAGACGTCTTTATCGCCGCGGAAGGCGACATCGTCAACCGCCGCTATCGCGTTCTGCGCATTTCTCCCAACGCGGTGGACGTCGAAGACGTGATCAATAACAATCGGCAGAGTTTGCCCCTGGTTCAGGGGTAGGTCATTTCAGGGCAATCAAGTTATGTTTCGGCGCGGCAAATTTCGAAATTCACCGATTGCAAGATCAGGAAATCGCCAGGACGGCTACATGATGCTCGTCCTCATGTTGTCGATGGCGTTACTGACAATCGGATTGCTGGCGGTGCTGCCGGCGATGAAGCAACAAATCCTGCGCGACCGCGAAGACGAAATGCGGCATCGCGGCACCGCCTACATGCGCGCCATCCAGCACTTCTACAAGAAGTATAATCGCTATCCGAATCGCGTCGAAGAACTGGAAAATACCAACAACCTGCACTTCATTCGCAAGCGCTACAAAGATCCGATGAGCGTGGATCCCGAAACCGGCAAGGAGCGCGATTTTAAATTCCTGCACCAGAGCGATGTCAGCCTGAATATCGGGCCCGTGCTGGGGCAAGGTGTACCGGGGCAAGGTATACCTGGAGCTCCGGGGCAGCCAGGACTCGCGGGTGGTGCACCCGGAGGTGCGCTGAATGCCGCCGCGCAGCAACTCGGAGCCAGCGCGCTCGGGGCCATGGCCGCGCAGGCAAGCGGCGGAATTCAACAGACGACACCTCCGAACCTGCAAGCCGGAGCCAACGGCGACGCAGATTCAGAGGGAGGAAATTCGGGCGGAACTTCCGGTTCTAGCGGATCGAAGGCCAGTTCCGATTCCAGTTCGGGGTTTAATGGACCCACCTTCGGCGGGGGTCCGATCCTGGGAGTTGTCAGTACGAGCAAAGCAAAGAGCATCCGCGTCTTCTACGAAAAAGATCACTATAAGGACTGGCTCTTCATTTATGTGCCGGGGTCTGAGCAAGGAGGATTGCTCAAAGGTCCGATCAATCCCGGAATGCCGACTGGCGGGGGGTTCGGTGGAGTGAATCCCGGTGCTGCCGGAGGCCTTGGCGGCGGAATCACACCGGGACAGGGAGTTCCGAACGGTTTGCAGCAGCCGCAGTTCCCGACACTTCAAACGCCAACACCACAAAATCAGCCGCAGAGTCCGCCCGAGCAATAGAGTTCGACTGGACTGGAAAATCGCAGCAATGAAAAAGCCCCGCTTTCGCAGGGCTACTTTTGCCACAAAATTTCGTAGATTACTCTTAGACGTTAAAAGACGATCCGCAACCGCAGGTGCTCTTCACATTCGGATTTTCAAACTTGAAGCCTGCTCCTTCGAGCGTCTCAACATAATCGACATGGGCTCCGCCGAGGTACATCAGTGACGTGGCGTCGACATAAACCTTCAATCCTTCGAAGTCGAACACTTTGTCCATCATGCCGGCGCTGTTTTCAAAAGCCATGGAATACTGAAATCCGGAGCATCCACCGCCAACCACTGATAAGCGCAATCCCGCCGGTACCGGCGTCTGCGAGGCCATGATTTCCTTCACTTTGGCAATGGCGCTGGGGGTCAGGACAGGCGCCGTTGTCTTAGTTTGGGGCTGCGGCTGGGCCTGGGGCTGAGTTTCGTTCGGGGTGGGTGCGGTAGTAGTCGCCATCTATTTATCTCCTTGTAACTAAGCATTATAGCAAAGGTCGTCTGCGGCCCAACAAGCATTTTCGCGGGCAGGTGTTTTCCGGGGTACGACTATTCGATGCTATCCAGGCGAAATAAGTCGCCTTGCCGATTGGCCAAACGGGGCTATAATCGGGGGCAGTAACGGGGCCGTCACCCGAGCGTCGGCGGATTCCACGAAGTTTCCGCTGGAAATGAAAGTGCACTTCCGGGGGATTGCCTCGATATCAGCGCCGAGGTGGCACATGTCTCCAATGTACGGGTTGCTTGTTTCGTGGGGCGTCTTAACGGGCGTTCTAATTCTCCTCCTGATTTATCGCAGCACTCTCACGATGCACGAGGACGACTCGATCTTCCTCAACGATACCGAATCCCAGATGCACAAAGACCAGATGGAAGTTCTGGTGAAGATGCGCAAGATCACGCCGATCGTCAAGGTGCTCAGCGCATTGTCAGGAGCCATGATCCTGGTGATTGCGGGGTTGTTCGTCTATCAGGGACTGAACAGCGCCACCACTCTGCAATAGCCAGATCGTCCAAACCAGGCGGGCTGCTCGCTTACCTCGCCTGATGCAAATGTTCGAGTAAATCTTCGTGCCGCGGCGGAGCGGGTGCGTCCGCCGTCGGCCCTATTTGCTTTTACAAACGGCTGCTTACAAACGGCGACGCAAACGATCGTTCTGAATAATCCCTCTGAATAATTCCTGACCGGAATGACTGCGCTCCATCCGATTGCGATTGTTGGAGGCGGTCCGGCAGGGGCGCTGGCTGCGGAACGACTGGCTGCTGCCGGCGAGCATGTCCTTGTGTTTGAGGAAAAGCTTGCTTGGGAAAAACCCTGCGGCGGTGGACTCACCCATAAAGCTCTCGAGCAATATCCGTTTTTGGCCGAGGCTACGGCCTTGGCCGAGCACTCCGGTAATTTCGTTGAACACTGCGAACTGATCAGTCGCACGCAACAACGGGTATGCTTCCACTTGCGACACCCGGTCGCGATCTTCTCACGCCTCTCACTCAACGGCTTGCTGCTGGAACGTGCGCGGAGCGCTGGCGCTGACGTGCGGCAGGAACGCGTCACACGAATCGAGGGCAGCGCCGGGGATTGGCGACTGATCACCGCTCAAGGCGAATATCAGGCGTCGTTTCTGATTTTGGCGGCAGGAGCACGCAATCCGTTTCGTTCCAAATTTCTCTCGCCAATTTCGCCGAGCGACCTGATGGTTACCGCCGGATACTTCATTCCCGGCCGCACGTCTTTGATGCAGATTCAGTTTCTCAAAGGGATCACTGGCTACATCTGGGTGTTTCCGCGCGCGGATCATGTGTCGGCGGGAATCGCCGGCAAAATGGGAGAGACGTCGACCGCCGCACTGCGCCGCACACTGGAACATTGGCTCGAAGATAATGGATTTAGTCTCAAGGACGCTCGCTTCTATTCCCACATTCTTCCGTCATTGCGCGCAGAGACTTTCGAATCGCTTGAAGTCGCTGGAGATGGATGGGCGATGATCGGAGACAGCGCCGGACTGGTCGATCCGATCACCGGCGAAGGTCTCTACTACGCCCTGCGGTCGGCGGAGTTGTGCGCCAACGCGTTGCTCGCAGAGAGGCCTTCAGAGTACTCGGCGGTGCTGCGAGACGAGGTGCTCGGCGAATTGAAACTGGCCGCACGAGTCTCGCATCGTTTCTACAACGGAACAATTTTCGGGGACAGCGTTCTGGAGAGAATGATTTCTCTGACCGCGCAAAGCGCCAGCTTTCGAGATCTGATGAGCGATCTTTTTGCCGGCATCCAGGGCTACAAAGATTTGCGCTCGCGCTTGATGGCGATTCTGCCCACGGTGATGGCCGAGAGCATCGCGGAAACACTGCGTTGGCCCTGGAACAAGGGCGGCGAAATGGGCGGCGATCTGCTGGCGGAGTAGCGGATCTAAGCCGCTTTTTCTTTCAGATTCGCGATGTCGTCGAGCAGAACTCGCTCATGGCCCTGCGGGTCTACTTTTTCGTAAACCTTGCGGATGATGCCCTGCGGGTCAACCACGAAACTGGTGCGCTCCCAGAACTTCATCCCTTTCCATTCCGCCTGACCGATCCCGAGCGACTTCATCAAGCTGGAATCGGTGTCGGCGAGCAGGTCGATCGAGAAGGCAAATTTGTCGCAGAAATTCTTGTGCGAGGCAACATCGTCGGCGCTGACGCCGATGACTTTGACTCCCGCGGCATCGAAATCTGCCTTGGTCGCAGTAAACGACTTGCCTTGAATGGTGCATCCGGGTGTGTCGTCTTTCGGATAGAAATAAATCACCAGCCAGCTTCCCGCGAAATCGGCCAGGGTTGTGATCTTTCCATCTTGATTCGGGAGAGAAAACTTGGGAAAAGGATTGCCGGCAGCAAGCATTGGGGAGTATTCCTTTCGAGAAACGGTAGGCAATATTCTAGCAGTGACGGAGTACTGAGCACTCAGCCGTTAGCCGGCGCCAGAAGTGGAGAGGCGCAAGCTAACGGCTAAATGGTGATGGCTAACGGTGATTTCAAGCCGCCGGCGCCAACTTCTTCATGCGCTCTTTCATTTCTTCCGCCGAGACATCCTCTTTATGAGTCGCGACGCCCCAAAGATGACCGAATGGGTCTTGAATGAAACCGGAGCGGTCCCCATAGAACTGGTCCTCGACGGGACGCATGATTTTTGCTCCTTGTGCTGCGGCCTTGGCGACGACCGCATCGGAGTCGGGGAGGTAGACGTAGAGGCTGACCGGAGAAGCACCGATGCTCTCAGCGCTGCGGTGGCCCATGGCGGGATTTTCGTCCGCCAACATGATGCGTGAGTCACCGATCTGCAACTCGGCGTGGCCGACCTTGCCATCGGGACCGTCCATGCGCGCGACGACGGTCGCGCCGAAGACATTCTTGTAATAATCGATCGCTTTCGCCGCTCCTTTGATGACCAGGTACGGCGTGATGGTGTTGTATCCCTCGGGAATGTAGCTGGTTGCTTTCATGATTTTCTCCTCTCGATTCGATTTTCTTCGCGATTCTTCGTTCATCATCAATCATCGCAAAAGGTGAGGTTGAGGGTTGAGGTCAGGGCGCGATGGCGGGCCACTGCGGCCCGCAGACTTCCTCAATGAGATCACAAATCGGGGGACTGCTCAACCCCGACCGACCGGAGGGACTCTCCGTTTTTGCGCCCAAAGAAAGCGCATCATGAGGAGCCATCTCGATCATCAAGCGTCGCTGCGAGCCTAGGGATTGTTCTTGAGGGATTGTTCCATCTCGAGATCGCGGCAGGTGGAGCGGATGATTTCAGTCATGAGATTCAGTTCAAGGAACTGAAAGCCATACCGAAAAGCGCTTCGCTGCCGGACGATGGCACAGGTCGTCACGCGGCCGAGCGGGACGGTGAAATCCAACTCCACGATCTCATCGAGCGCGACTTCGATACGTAAGATGGCGGAAATACCCGATTCGCTGATGTCAACGGTATAGCCCTTGAGAGTACCCGTGGTGCGGGAATAGACCGTGATGTCGGTGCCGATTTTGAAACGAGGCTTAGCGCGGGCATCGACTATTTCGCGGATAGTGCCGGCCTCGGGATGTTTTTGAAGGTCCAACTCTTTTTCGGCTTTCCGAAAGACCTACTCTGAGTGTACGGCGGACGGAGACCCGCGTCCCTGTTGATTATCGGCCAAAAGGTCACTGGGCATTAGTGCTGCCCGCACTTAGCCGGCGGGATGCCAACGGATGGGAGGGCGGACCCGTCGCTGCGATTTACTCCAACCCCAGTTCCCTCGCCAGCGCCTTCCACTTCGCATCGACGGCCGCCTGGGTCTTTGTGTCCATCACAATCTCGTCCGGCCAAGGACGCGCAAATCCCTCTGTTGACCATTTGCGCGTGGCGTCGATGCCCATCTTTGAACCATAGTTTGCGAGGCGGGCGGCATGGTCCAGCGAATCTACCGGGCCCAGCGTGAACTGGATGTCGCGTTCGGGATCGATGTTGTTCAAGACCTTCAAGGTAACGTCGGCTACATCTTGTACGTCGACGTCTTCGTCAACAACAATGATGCATTTCGTGAACATCGCCTGGCCCAGCGACCAGATCGCGTTCATCACTTTACGGGCTTGTCCGGGATAGGACTTTCGAATCGAAACCAGCATGAGGTTGTGGAATACGCCCTCGATCGGCAGGTTTATGTCGACCAGTTCAGGGATGGTCAGCTTCATGAGGGGCAGGAAAATGCGCTCGACGGCTTTGCCCATCCAAGCGTCTTCTTGCGGAGGTTTGCCAACGACGGTCGTGGCGTAGATCGGATCCTTTCGGTGCGTGACACAGGTTACGTGGAAGACCGGGTATTGGTCTTCGAGCGAGTAGAAGCCGGTGTGATCGCCAAAAGGGCCCTCGGTGCGCAGTTCGTCCAGATTCACGTAGCCTTCGAGGATGATTTCGGCATTGGCTGGAACTTCGAGATCGACCGTCTCGCACTTCACTAACTCAATGGGCTTCTGACGCAGGAATCCGGCGATGATGAATTCTTCTACGTCGGGCGGCGCGGGGACAATCGCAGAAAAAGTCAGGGCGGGGTCGGTGCCAATGGCGACAGCGACCTCCATCTTGCCCGTCGGGCGATCGCCTTCGGGTTGAACCGACCCTCCTGACGACTTGGCCATGATGTCTACCGCGCCCGCCGTCGCGGCCGCTCGCAGGTGATCGCGATAATGTTCGGCGGCCACTTTCTGGCGCTGCCAGTGCATGCCAGCCGTGCGCTCATCGTAGATCTGCACGCGATACATGCCGACGTTGCGCTTGCCGGTCTTCGGATCGCGCGTGATCACACAGGGCAGAGTTATGAAACGTCCCGCATCTTTCGGCCAGCATTGCAGGATGGGAAAATCCAAGAGCGAGAAATTATCGTGCTTAATCACCTCTTTGCAGGGGCCGGTGGCGACTGTTTTCGGGAAAAACTTGCCCATTTCCGCCAGCATGGGCAGCATTTTTACTTTATCGAGGAAGCCCTGCGGTGATTTCACGTCCATAAAGGCGCGGATGCGGTCGGCGATTTCGTCGAGCGCGTCGACTTCGAGCGCCAGCTTCATTCGCTTGGGGGAGCCGAACTGGTTGATGAGGAGTTTCGAACCAGTGTAGCCTTTCACGTTCTCGAACAGCAGTGCCTTGCCGCCGACGGTTCCGTGGCTGTCTTTACTTTTCGAGACGCGGTCGACAATTTCTGTAATTTCTAATATCGGGTCGGTTTCGGTGCCGATACGCTTGAGTTCGCCGGCACGATCAAGCGCTTTGATCCAGTCCCGCAGATCGTCGTAGGCCAAAATTCCTCCCTGCAATCCAGACGCAATTCAGACGAATGACAGACGATTATATGACGCCGACACCAATCAGTACCGAATCCCAGAGCTTCCACAATTCGCACTCTGCGGCTAGGATATGGGAATCAAATTTCATTAGCGTTGGTTGATTCATCGCGAGTTTCGGGGGTATCCATGATCCGATTTAAAGTAAACGGAAAAGAAAAGACTTTTGATGGCGATCCGGACATGCCGCTGCTGTGGTATTTGCGCGACGTGGCCGGCCTCAGCGGGACTAAATTCGGCTGCGGCATGGCGCTGTGCGGCGCCTGCACCGTGCATCAGGACGGCACAGCGATTCGCTCGTGCAGCACTCCGATGAAAGAGGTCAATGGCGAGATCACGACCATCGAGGGTATCGCCCCGATGCACCCAGTCCAGAAGGCCTGGATGGAGATTCGAGTGCCGCAATGCGGATACTGCCAGACGGGCCAGATCATGCAGGCGATCTCCCTGCTCAAAGAAAATAAGACTCCGAGCGATCAGGATATCGATACAGCAATGTCGGGCAACATCTGCCGCTGCGGAACCTATCAGCGGATTCGCGCGGCCATCCATCAGGCAGCGAAGGAGATGGCATGAAAACCGCTGACACAAAACTTGGTGAGACGAGCGTATCCGGAACAAAAATGATTGAAAACGTCAGCCAGTCTTTCAGGGGATCACCCGGCCGCTCAGTCAGCCTCAGCCGTCGCGGGTTTTTGCAGGGAGCGTTGGCGAGCGGTGTTTTTGTGTTGAGCGCGCGCTTCGTTTCTCAGCCGCTGTGGGCCGCTGAAGGTGAGGCGCCTCCGGCTCCGTTTGAGCCGGGCCTGTGGATGTCGATCGCTTCCGACGGAACGGTGACGATCGTCGCGCATCGTTCGGAGATGGGCTGCGGCAGCCGGACGGCTTTGCCGCTGGTGGTCACCGACGAACTCGATGCTGATTGGTCAAAAGTGAAGATTGAGCAGGCGCCGGGCGATCCGAAATATGGCGATCAGGATACCGACGGCTCGCACTCGGTTCGCAGTTCGTTTGACCTGATGCGACAGGTGGGCGCGACTGGGCGCGTCATGCTGATCAGCGCGGCAGCGACGCAATGGGGAGTGTCTCCCAAAGAGTGTTCGACCGAACCGCATTTTGTTGTGCATCGCGCCAGCGGGCGCAAACTCGGATATGGCGAACTGGCGGGGGCCGCCGCAAAATTGCCGGTCCCCAAGAAAGAAGACGTGCCACTCAAGGCGCGATCGGAATGGAGCTACATCGGCAAGGAAAGCAATTCCCTGTTTGATCTGCCGGAAATTATTACGGGCAAAGCTGTATTTGGCATGGACGCGACTATGCCGGGGATGGTCTTTGCTTCCGTTGAACATCCGCCGGTCCTCGGCCAGAAGATTAAATCATACGATGACAAGGCCGCGCTCAAAGTGCCGGGAGTGCAGAAGACGCTGACCATCGATCCCTTTAAACCGCCTCATTTGTTTCAGCCACTGGGCGGCGTTGCTGTGATTGCCGACAATACCTGGGCGGCGTTCAAGGGACGAAAGAGTTTGAATATCGAGTGGAGCGAAAGTCCGCACGCCGTTTATAACTCGGGGCCATTCCGCAAGACTCTCGAAGCGACTTCACGCCAGCCGGGCAAAGTTGCGCGCAATGTGGGAGACGTGGACGCCGAGTTTGCGCGAGTCGCCAAAGCGAGCGGAGGCGAATTTAAGATCGTCGAGGCCGAATATTACGCTCCGCATCTGGCGCATGCTTCCATGGAGCCGCCGGTCGCGGTCGCGGAATATCGGGACGGAAAAGTTGTGGCCTGGGCGCCGACGCAAAATCCACAGGCGGTGCAGGATACGATCGCCAGTGTGCTCGGCATCAAGAAAGAAGATGTGACGTGCCACGTGACGTTGCTCGGCGGCGGGTTCGGGCGCAAGTCGAAACCGGATCAGGTGGCGGAAGCTGCGGTCTTGTCGAAACAACTGGGTAAGCCGGTGAAAGTGGTCTGGTCGCGCGAAGACGATATTCACTTCGATTTCTTCCACTCGGTCGCGGCGATGTATATGAAAGCCGCAGTCGGTCCGAATGGCAAGCCGTCGGCCTGGTTGCAGCGAACTGTATATCCGCCGATTGCTTCCACCTTTGACGCTTCGGCCACGTACGCCGACGACGAGATGGGCTTGGGCTGGAACAACCTTCCTTTCGAAATTCCAAATCATCGCGCCGAGAATGGTCCGGCGGATTATCACGTACGCATCGGATGGCTGCGTAGCGTTGCGAATATTTATCACGCGTTCGCGATTCACTCGTTCGCCGACGAATTGGCCAAATCCGCAAAAAAAGATTCGGTGCAGTACCTGCTCGATCTGATCGGGCCGGCGCGCATCGTCCCGCTGACATATAAAGATGATGAAGCGGATGAGAAGGATCGCTATCCGCTCGACACCGCAAGACTCCGGCGGGTAGTCGAAGTCGCGGCAGAGAAATCGGGCTGGGGGAAACGGTCCGCGGGCCTCGGTAAAGGCCGCGGCATGGGCATCGCTGCGCACCGAAGTTTCCTCACCTATGTCGCCACAGTCGTCGAAGTCGAAGTCGACAGCCGGGGACAGGTGCATATTCCGGGAGTGTGGACGGCGGTCGACGCGGGCACGGTTGTGAGTCCGGATAATGTGCGCAATCAGTTCGAGGGCGCAGCCGTATTCGGAACGAGTCTGGCTCTTTTTGGAGAGATCACGGCGACCAACGGAGTCATCGACCAAAGCAACTTCAATAATTATCAGGTGGCGCGCATGAATCGAGCGCCGCGACACGTTGAGGTCCAGATCGTGGCGAGCGAGGCGCCTCCGGCTGGAGTTGGCGAACCGGGTGTGCCGCCCTTTGCTCCGGCGCTCTACAACGCTGTGTTCGCGGCCACTGGCAAACGTGTGCGCGAGCTTCCGCTATCGAAAACCAAGTTAGTTTGAGTCAGATAACGGAACCCGAAAATGGAACCGAGCCCGATTGTATTTCGCGATCTGACGTACATCTTTCTGGCGGCCGTGCTGGGCGGTCTGGTCGCCTGGAGGCTCAACCTGCCTCTGATTCTGGGCTTCATTCTGGGTGGGATCGTGATCAGCCCATTCACTCCGGGACCTCAAGTCTCCGATTTGCACCCGTTTGAAGTGTTCGCGGAGGCTGGCGTCGTTCTCCTGATGTTTTCTATCGGCGTCGAATTTTCCATCCCCGATTTGATGCGTGTGAAATGGGTTGCCCTTGTCGGCGGTCCGCTGGGAATTCTGGCGATTGTGGGCATTTCGATCGGCGCTGCGGAAATCATGGGGATGAGCATGGTCGAGGGGATCGTGATCGGAGCGACGATCTCAGTTGCAAGCACGATGGTGCTCGCGCGAGTGCTCACCGATTCCGGGAGACTCAACACCACCTACGGGCGAGTGACGATCGGAATCACCCTGGTCGAGGATGTTGCCGTCATCTGCATGACGGTAGTACTTCCGGTATTCGCAGGGTCTGGTGAGGGCCGTTTCGCGAAGGCTGCATGGATTCTTGGCAAGGCGGTGCTCTTATTCGTTCCACTCGCCTTTCTTGCGCTCAAGGCGATCCCCAAGCTACTGCAACTGGTTAAGCTGACCTGCAATGCGGAACTATTTTTATTGGTCGCCATCGCAATTTGCCTGGGCGCGGCTGCGCTGGCGCAGGCGGCTGGTTTTTCAGTGGCACTGGGCGCGTTTCTCGCCGGGCTCTCCATCAGCGGATTGCCCGACCTGCACGATGCGCATGCGCAACTTGCACCGCTTCGCGACACTTTTGTGGCGTTGTTTTTCGTTTCTCTTGGAACTTTGATCGATCCCAAGGTTCTTCTCAACAGCCTGCCTCTGCTCGGCCTGATGCTGGTTCTGATCGTCTTCGGCAAGTTTCTCGTTTGGACGGTGATCACGTGGCTGTTTCGATATCCAATCTGGACGGCGATCGCGGTGGCAGCCGGACTGACGCAGATTGGAGAACTGTCGTTTGTGGTCGTACAAGTGGCGCGCTCGGCGGGGATGATCGCGGAGAATGTTTTTAGCACGGTGATTGCCGCGTCGCTGATTTCGATCTTGCTCAACGTTTTCATCGTGCGCGGAGCGTTCGCCTGGCTCGATAAAAAGGCTCTGGTCACTCCCGCGCCGTCACCGGAGGGAACGGGCGCGGGTTAGGCCTGTAGCTTTTACCAAGATTCATGTTGTCATTCGAAAGGGCCCACATGTTCTGTCGCCTCATGTTCCGTCGCCTCGCGGTAATCTTGCTTTTGTGCGCATCGGCCTTTGCCCAGGAAATTACCGTGGCGGCCGCGGCTGACTTAAGCGCGGTTTTGCCCGAAATCGTCGCAAAGTATAAGGCTCAGACAGGCCAAGAGGTGAAACTCACTTTCGGCGCGTCGGGCAACCTAACGACGCAGATTCAGAATGGTGCGCCATTCGATGTATTTTTTTCGGCTGATGAAGCGTATCCGCAACAACTGATCACCGCGGGACTCGGATCGAAAGAAACTTTATATCGGTACGCCGTCGGACGCCTTGTGCTCTGGATACCGGGCGATTCAACGCTGGACTTACCGAAGCTTGGCATCAACGCCTTGCTGGACCCTTCGGTGAAGAAGATAGCAATCGCGAATCCGGCAACTGCGCCATATGGCCGCGCCGCCAAGGCCACACTGCAACACTTCGGAATCTATGATCAAGTCTCAAACCGGCTTGTCCTCGGAGAAAACATCGCCCAGGCAGCTCAGTTCGTCGAATCTGGCAACGCCCAGGCCGGACTTATCGCTCTCTCCCATGCTCTCGCTCCTGCGATGAAAAATAAGGGGCGGTATTGGGCCGTTCCGCTCGACGCCTATCCCACGCTGAATCAGGCCGCGGTTATGCTCTCGAAGTCGAAGCAACAAGATGCCGGGCGCAAATTTCTTGATTACATCCGCACTCCGGAAGCTACTTCCCTGCTCGCCGCCTATGGCTTTACCCTGCCTGCGGAGGAGAAGCATTAGCGAATGGAGAGGGATTTGAAATGAACTGGGGGGCGTTCTGGTTGACAGTGCGTCTTGCCGGAATCGTTTCGACGCTGCTCATCGCGATCGGGATTCCTATCGCGTACTGGCTGACGTATTCGCGGTGGCGCTGGAAATTTCTGGTCGAGGCCATGGTGGCCCTTCCCATCGTTTTGCCGCCGACCGTCCTCGGGTTCTATCTGTTGGTGGCGCTCGGTTCGAGGAGTCCGCTCGGTCGCTGGTGGGAATCGCTCACCGGCCACACGTTGGCTTTTACTTTCGAAGGGCTCGTGATTGGGTCTTTGTTATACAGTCTCCCCTTTGCGGTGCAGCCGTTCGCAGCGGCATTCGGCGCGGTCGATTCCTCATTGCTCCGCGCCTCGGCATCTCTCGGACATTCTCCGTTGCAGACTTTCCGACGCATCGTACTGCCACTTTCAAAAGCTGGGCTGGTCACGGGTTTTGCCCTCAGCTTCGCACACACGCTCGGCGAGTTCGGCGTGGTGCTCATGGTGGGAGGCAACATTCCCGGAGTAACGCGCACTATCTCGATTGATATTTTTGATCGCGTGCAGATCGCGGACTATCACAGTGCGAACATGACCGCGCTCGTGCTGCTGGTTATCTCTTTCCTGGTACTTTCGGTTGTGTATGGATTGAATCGGCGTCCCTGGGCGGTGGGTCCATGGCGGTGAAGGCCCCTCCAGCGAAGCTGGCGTCGATTCAGCCGATCTCGTCGGAACTCGAGGTCCGGCTCCGCAAGCGCTTCTTTAATCCTGAAGGCAGCTTTAATCTTAACGTTCATTTTCGGGCGTTGGCCGGCTTTACGATTTTGTTTGGGGCGTCGGGTGCCGGAAAAACCACTCTGCTCGATTGCATCGCTGGCTTGGTCGATCCAGGCGATGGACGTGTCTCCGTCGGCGGGGCTGATCTTTACAACGCGGAAAAGAAGCTGAGCGTTCCTGCGTGGAAGCGTCGCATCGGATACGTCCATCAGGATCTTGCGCTCTTCCCTCACCTGACGGCTGAAGAGAATGTTGCCTACGGACTTCGCGATTTAAATGCGAGTGAGCGCAGAGTTCGCGCCCGGGAAATCATGAACGCATTCCGCATCGATCAGGTGCGCGACCGCAGGCCGGGACAAATCTCTGGAGGCGAGCGGCAGCGCGTGGCTCTGGCGCGGGCGCTCGTCACTGAACCAAGCGCCTTGTTGCTCGACGAACCGTTGGCAGCGCTCGACCGCTCGACGAAATCACTGCTCGTGGGCGATCTAAGAAAGTGGAACCAGAATCATCGCGTCCCGATTCTGTTTGTCACCCACAATAGCGAGGAGGTGTTTGCCCTCGGCGACGAAGTGATCATGCTTGAAGCGGGCAGAATCGTGGCGCAGGGCAGGCCCCATGAAGTGATGCGCGCTCCACAACTAGAGACGATTGCGCGCTTGTCAGGATTCGAAAACGTCTTCTCCGCGACGGTGCGGGCGCAGAACGAGGATCGTGGAACCATGACCTGCCGCTTAGGAGGCGGGAAGCTGGAGCTAGAGACGCCGCTGGTGCGAGCCGAGGTCGGCTCCAACGTGCGAATCGGCGTTCGGGCGGGGGATTTATTGCTTGCCATCGAGCAGCCACGCGGACTGAGCGCAAGAAATGTTCTGCCTGGGAAGATTCTGCGACTGGAGCAAAGAGATGTCATCATTTCGGCCATGGTCAACTGCGACGGCACGGAATTCGAGGTGCACTTAACGCTTGGAGCGCGCGACGCCCTTCAGCTTGTTCCGGGGAAAGAAATTTGGGTCGTGGTTAAAACGCATTCCTGCCATCTGATGGGGACGTAGGTCGTCTCAGCGCGGCGGCGCTACGGCATGGTTCGGCGCGTCTGATCAATAGCAATCACAGCGATCCACTGGCCATTCTTTTCGTCGTGGTAAACAATACTTCCACCAAGGCGCTGGGCGACATCTCCCGGCAGCAGGTCGCGATGGTAGCCAAAGAATTTCTCTTTGAGGTGTTGCCACGCGGTCCAATTTTCGAGAAGTGCATGTGACGGCTGGTATTTCGTGGAGAAAACCAAAACCACATCGAAGCGATCTCGCGCCCGAGCCGCGATGGCGATTTGGGGTGCGGAAAAATCCTCGATTCGCCAGGCGCGAAACGGCCTACTGACGTAGCCAAGCCAGGGACGGCTGATTTCATCCGATGCGGGCCAAGCGGTTAGAACGGGCGTACCAGGATAGGCAAGCGCCAGAAAATGGCTGGCTTCGGTGTGCATCACGACGTAGTCGCGATACGCCAGATTGTCTTCGAGAGAAAATCCATAGGGCGGATTTATGAAGAGTCCAGCGACGAACGCGACGGCGACGGCGCCCACGATCACTTTCCATTGCCGCACGCGACGCCACAGTGTCGAGACGAACGCGAGGATCACCAGCGGCACAACTGGCAACATGTAGCGGGCAAGGACTGCGCCGCCCACGGCTGACAGGAAAGCCATATACGCGACCACGACCGAAAGCATGGCGGCCTGCATCCAGAACGCGATTCTCGGTCGTGCGACACCGCTATCCACCCGGGGCGGTTGCAACATGGCAAGCCCCCCCGCAAGCGTCAGCAAGTACAAGCCGAAATATCCCAAAAGCTGCCAGAGCCGGAGCAGAAGAGCGAGCGGGATGCGCAAAGGGTTGAGCGTTTCGGAAAGGTTGTAGCGAACAAAATCAGCGTTGCCCAGTACGTAACCGGTCTTCGCGTAGTGATAGGCATACCAGGCCGCGAGCGGAATGACGGGAACGAGTAGCGCGAGATGGAGATGTCTTTCCGAAGCGGGGAGAAATTCGTTCCACCGAGTCTGCTTTACGCGAGGACGAATCAGACGAGCAATCACCTCCCACCCAAACAGCGCCAGGGGCGCCAGGATGGCGGTTTCTTTCGCCAAAGCGGCAAGCGAGAACCAGAGTACGCTTTTCGTGCTCGCCCAAGACCGGGATTCCGCGTCATCCGCGAGATACGCCGCTAGTCCCCAGAAAGTAAATCCGGCTGCCGGCAGGTCAACCTGAGCCAAAGAGCTTTGCGTGTAGTAAACGGGATAGAGCGCCACCAGGATGGTCGTGATCCACGCCACCGGCAAGTTCGCAGCGACTCGCGCCATTCGAAACAATCCCACCAGCGAAAATGCGCTCACCGCCAGCATGGCCGTGTGCGTAACCAGAGTCGAATATCCGAAGACGCGCCACGCGAGCGCGAGCCACGCCATCACCAGAGGAGGATGAGCGTTCGACGGCGTGGATAGGGGAATCGGCGATCCGGTCAGAAACAGATCGCGAGCCACCGGAACGTAGTACCCAGCCTCATCCCAAAAATAAGGCAGCCGCAACAGGGGAGCGTGCAGCAGCATCAATACGGCAAAAAACAATGAGAATAGAAGAGCCTGCCCTGCCCATACCGAGGGCGGCGCTTGCGATTTTGCTTCCACTTTCACTTTAGGATCGAAACGCGCCGGCCGCGCTGCCATCAGTGGACGGGTCCACCCGGAGCGCGTGGCTCAAGTTTGATTTCGCCGAACGTGGACTCATAGCTGCTCACGTTCTGCTGCAGCAGCGCCATCAGCGCTTTGGCTTGTTGCGGGCTGAGGTAGATGCCCTGAAAATTGCGCAACTCTACTTGAGTCTCCGAGCTTTGCTGCATGGTCCCAAAAACGAGAAAAAAATCCCAGACGTTCACCCGGATCTGGACGCTATTGGAATAGGCCTCGCGGTAGTCCTCGGTTTGAACGAATTTCACATTCGGTTGGTTCGCGGTATTCATATTTTGCAGTGTAACGCGTGGGCCGCGCAGGGAGCAAAGAGCAAAGCTGTAGCACGATTCACGAAATCGGATGACGCACGACGTCGCGCAATAGCTTCTCAAGTTCCGCACCTTCAGTTCGGATCCCGACGCAGGATTGCCACCAACGGCCCGGATCGAAATCCGAGTAGCGCGAGGAACGAACCGCGAATGTTGTTTGGTGGCCGCGCATGGAACGAGGAAGCACTCGGCGACGACACCGAGAGTGATCCGAGTTGCTCATGACAACGCGGGAAAGATGGGTGCGGTTTATGAGGCGCTGTTCTCGACCATCAGCGAGGTTTCCCTACAGACCGCTATTTCTCCACTAATCCTGCCGAGCCGACCGAGGCGCAGAATAGCATCATTGTTGCCACCGGCGGTCAGGCTCTCACGGAGGATAACCTCCGTTCTTTCGAAGCTTCACGCGTTCGCGATCTTTCCGGCCGTGGCCCACTGCTAACAGACGACTACGCACCCACGGAGTACACGGGCCTCGCTCTGGCGCGCAAATCGTACCCAGGCGACCGGGCGTTCCATTAGCGACCTCAAACAGTGCTCAATTTCGTTTTGGCATGTATGGCGATGCTCGCGGCGAGGACCGCTTAGCAAGACTCCGTGCGGTCTGCGGCGCGGCAGGACATATATCACCAGCAAGCGTCGTGTTAGTCACGTTGCGGAATGTGTTCGGACTGGAGGTCGTGCCCGTGCCCGTGCCAAGTAGAATTCCGGCACAAGCTTCGTTGATTGTGTTGCTGGTCACACTATTGTTATTGCCGCTGCCACAAGTATCATCCACATGTACGGCGGACTGTGTGCTGCCGTAAATCGTGTTCGATTTCACGGTGTTCGAGCTGCTGCACACATCGATTGCGTCGAAGATCTGAGCGCCCACGACCTTGTTTGTCGTAATGCTGGTATTGTCCGCCGGACCGTAAGTTGGATCGGTGTCGGCGACGATGCCAAACTGCGCACTCCCCACACTATTCGCCGACACTGTGACACCGCTTGAAGCGTAGATAAGGATTCCGCTCGCCGCGTTTTGAGGTTGGCTATTAGTGTCCGCATACCAGATGTTGTCGTTCACGGTGTTGGACGAGATCGTTCCGGTTGCCCCGAAGCCGACTTGAATGCCATTTTCCGCAGCACCTCCGGGCCAGTTCATCGCCGTTGCGCCGAGACCGACGATATAGTTCCTCGAGATCGTGACCGCTGGCCCGGAAGCATTAAGCCCGGTCGCGGCCCCCGTGGCCGTGATCCCATTTTTTTGATAGCTTCGTACAGAATTGCCTGTGATGGACACGGTGACTCCGACGGTCGCTTCAACGTTAATCGCCAATCCATTCTGGCACCCACCATAGTCGGCGAAATCTGTCTGATACTGATTGCGCACCACATTGTTGAGGATTTTGCCGTAGGAGGCTTCGAAATAAATTCCCTCCAAAGTTGGCGCGCCACACCCAGCCAGATTGTTGCCGGTCCCATCAACCACAAGGTTAGAAATCGTGACCGCGGTTCCGTGATACACGAGTATCTGAGCGGCTACCGGGTTGCCAAAAATGTCCGTACCATTCGCCACCAATCCGCCGACTGGCGGTATGACAACCGCAGCGGCGCCACCGCTGATTGCGATTCCCGTCAACGTCATGTCTCTATCAATGAAGACCTGCTCAGGATAAGTGCCAGGACAGACTTGCACCGTAGCCGCTCCTGATGCAATCCCCGCCGCGATGGTCGCGTAAGGGCTTGCACCCTTGCAATTCCCGACGACCACGATGCTCCCATGGGCCGCCGGTACTGCCAAACAGACCGCAATCGCCGCCACCATGAACAAAGGCAGGCGCAACCGGTTATGTTCGGACATAAATAATTCCTCCGAGTTCCTAAAATTGTCGGACTGGCGCGCGGGTCGACGTGCTACCACATCATTTCCAGAGACCCAGGAATAGGGGTCAGACATCCTGACCCGCTCGAACCTGACATATTCTCGATTGAATCAGGTTAACCGCAGGTTAAATTTGAGGGCTTACGAAAGAATTCGTGAGAAACAACGGCCCACCGCGGAGGAGAACTAAGAAGGACTGATCTACCCGAACGGATGGCGATCTCGGAACTGCCGCCATCCGTTCATGGCACGACTACAAAACGAATACTATTTCTTGCTTGGGTGGCCGCTTCCAAACGGCGGACGCGCCGATGATTCGGCAGTTTCGGGCAGCGATCGCAACTCGTGCTGCATCCATTCCAGATTCATGCTGCTTGGCGGGTAGGCGGCGGCGAATTCGTCCGCAGTTTTGTAGAAAACAAATGTTGTGCCCTGAGGGGCTGCCGCTCGAAGTTTCTCTTTGGCCTCTTTCGGTGTCTTTGCGTCAGTCACTGCATCCTGGAATCGAAATTTCTTTGCTTGAAGTTTGGCTAGCCAATCCACAGGCTCGAGCTTGGCGGCATTTTTCAGAAAGTCGGCTTTTACATAGTCCGGACGTTCGTTTTCCGGCACGAAGGGCGACTCCGCCATCCAGATCGGCCAATCGCCCCATGGATCGAGGACATCAAGCACCTTGATGCGCTGGTCGACTGCCGAAGCGAGAATCGCAATGCTGCCTCCCGATCCCTGCCCGAACATGCCAACTCGGCTCATGTCCAGATCGCCGCGCGTATCGAGGTAATTCAAGACCATCTGCACATCGTGCGCCGATTCGCCGAGCGACTCCTGGAGTTCGCTCAGGAACCACTGCTTGAGCGGCCGGTCGTGGTATCGAGAACCGGTAAGCGCGGAAACAAAACCGACGGCGGCGAATCCATCCTTCGTGACCGCCTCCTGAAAAACATCGTTCTTGAAAATATCTGTGTCGGTTGGATATCCGAAGAGATAGAGGATGACCGGCGGATTTTTTACATCCTTCGGCTTGAGCACGTAGAGGTCAAGCGGATCACCCGATCGCCACTGCACCTGCAACAGGTCCAGGGTATACCCCGTGTGAGATTTGTCGGGCATGACCAGCGGACGAACGGGTATCAGGTGGCTGGTTCCGAGCGCGGGTGTTGTCCAGTCTTCCGTGACATCCTGAAAACGAGCGTCGGCTATAGGCGAAGGCAACTCCTGCGGCACGCTGGACGCCGCTAAAAGCAGCAGCAAGATGGCAAGCAGAAGCGCTCTTGAACGATCAATGCTCGAGCGACCGATTAAAGAACGATTCGATTTCGTCGTCATCATTATTCTTGTTGTTTTCGGTGCCGCTTGCCCAACCTTCGCCACAGATCCTTCCCCCGGTGTGAATGTTCGTGCCACAAAGCACGCTTGAAGATCATGGCCGTAACGAACTGTGATCGTCCATGAATTGGGCCGCTGCCGTGACTTTTAATCATTTCGTCACCCTGGTTGCGGACCAAGAAAAAAGGCGAGCCGTGTGAGACGGGCTCGCCCCTGGTACAACACGTTACAACTACTGTCTTACCTGGAAGCCACCAGCGGTTCCGCCGGAAGCACTCGTCTGGTTTCCGAAGCCCTGCAGAACAGACTGGCTCTGGGGTGAGTAGTGGTGAGTGGTTCCGACAATGCCAGCAGTAGCGTTGTTCGGACAGGTGGTTGCGGTCGGGCAGGTGAATACTGCGCCGCCCATGTCGCCGCCAGCCTCGGTGAAACCACCGGTGCCAGTTTTGGTGAAGTTCTCAACGGAAGCAGCGCCGATATCGGTGCCAGCGCCATCAACTTGTTGATAGTGTGCACGAACGAGCAGCACGCCTGGATCCTCGATTTCCGTAGCGCAAGGGAACGGGGTCGAGGTCGGAAGGCAGGTTGTGGTCGCGAACGGAATGTAGTCTGGGACTGCAGCTACGTTGACGTTGCTGGCTTTCGCGAGGAGCGCAGTGAGGGCCGTCTTCTGGCCTCCCGTGGTAGCGGTGACCAAGCGCAGCAAAGACCACGCCGGGTAGGCGCCGCTGCGAACGTTCGGGTAGGAGTAGCCGCCCGTCCAGATGTTGTATTCGGGGCAGGGGAAGCCGTTGGTCGCACTGCAACCCGCGACTGCTTTCAGATCGTTGAAGCCCGGGATGTTGCCCGCGCCGACCTGCGCGAGATCATAGGGCTTACCAGTTGAGATCTGATTGGCGTAGGTGGAGAAAATAGGATCAACGCCGTTCAGAGTGATGTAGTTGAACTTGGTGTTGTCAGCGAGGTCGGCCACGTTGCCGAAGCTGAAGAACGCGTACGCCAAGCCGTCCTGTTGGCTGTTGAACGCGCCGGTTTGTCCAGCCTTGAAGCCGGTGGTGAGGTTGGAGTTGAAGACACCATCAACAGACTCGCCGGTGCCGATTGAGCGGTAACGGCGACCGCCATGGGTGCCACCGCAAGGGGCTACGCTGGAATCGCCGAGCGGGTTGTGGCTGCCGACCCCGGTTTCCTGGCTCAAGCCAAGACTGGCGTTCGGACCTGCCGAAAGGTGAACATCGGGTCCGCGGAAAACGGTCGCTTCCGTGGTGTTCATGGTGCCGGAGGTAGGCTCACGCAGGAAGATGTTCATTCCGCCCACGGTAGCCGCGCCCAGCGCGCTGGAATCGCAGTTGGTGCCAGAGAACGCCTGTTGCAGTTGGGCAGAGGTAGCGTCGGTGACGCCGGCCAGCGAGTTCTGAGCGCCCGTCAAGAACACGATGGGAGTAACTCCGACGTTGATCACAGAGTAGGCTGGGATGGGATTGCCAGTGATGGGGTCAGTGCCAGTGATGCTGAAAGAAATCGGGTTCGCCGCATCCGTAGCCGGCTCTCCCGGTAGACCGCTCTTTACTGCGGATCCGACGTACAGCGATGCGCTGGCCAAGTCACCGTGCTGAGGGCATACACCCGGGCTGGCAACGTTAGAGTTATAGCCGAGGCCGTCAAGACCATCGCTGGAGTTAACACCGGTACCAGAACCGAGTGGCGAGTTTACGCGGCAGACTGCCCACATCGCATCTTCGGGACGAATATCCGTGGCTGCGGTTTTGACCGTCACACCGTTCTCAAGCAAAGTTACGACCGCGGGCGGCAGCGCGATGTCGGTGGTCGCCGCACCGCTCACCGCGAAAAGAGCACCATTGATTTTGTTGCTGCCAGCGCCGCTCAGATTTGCGGCAGAGCCGGTGATGGTGCAAGAAGGATTCGCGAAGAAGCAGCGGTCGCCGATGACCGAGTCCACTTTCAGGAAGAGCCATACTTCGGTCGGCGTGCAGGTCGAGGTGCCGCAATTCCAGACAGCCCACAGGGTGCCGGCGTCGTTGTTGTTGATGCCGCCACGATTGTCGTTGACGTTAATCACGTTGCTGGCGCTGGTCCAGTGAGCATGGGCAGTGCTGGTAGCACTGCCAGCAGTGTAGAACGCGCCAACAGCCAACGACTGCCACTGTGCTGACGAACCTGCGATGGATACTTCAACTGTTGTGGTGGCAGATGCCAGAGGCACGATGCCGACGATCGCAGCCAATACCACTACCGCGAACATACACTTAAAACGTGACATAGGAGATTCCTTTCGCATTGTTTCGAGATGGTCGTTTAACGCGGGGAAAGGCCCCGCGCAGGGAGCAAAGAGGTTGGCCAAACGATTTGATCAAATTTTCAATCGTTGTCATCAGCTACAACCGGAACGACAGGCAGCTATACCCCGGACTCTAAAATCTCGCTGGGAGTTTTCGCTTGCGGGTGTGAGTGTAGCCGGAGGACCCCGGCCGGTATGTTAAGGCTCTGCGACATGTTCATGAATATTCCGCTAATAAATGTGAATATGATTGCAAACAAAGCGATAACCAGTGCTTAGGGTGAGATTTCTGTGGAAAAACTTGAGGGGGGACGGCGCGGACCCGAAATGAGATGAAAGCGAAGCTTTCGATCAGCCAAGTCGATTATCTTCCGCCAGTAAGTATTTATTTTCATGCAAATTTCTTTTGCGGTTGCGAGGGCGAGTTCCGCAGAGCGATTCATCGTGAGATCAGTTTCGCGCGAGCTCGCTTCTTGGAGCGCTGCGGAGTTCGTTGCTGATGATGTACGGGAAACAGCTCCTGGAGCAGGACGAGTTGTTTCAATCGAATGAACGTGCGCGATCCGAGCGATGATAGCGAAATGAACCGACGTGAGATCAATGAGCGCCGGTGACGTGTGCTGCGGAGGAACCATGAACTGCGAGAAGCATTGCGAGAGATCTTGCGAGAGACTTCAAGAGAGATTCGGAAAGAGCGCGTGCCTGCGAAGATCAAAATCTCAAACTTGAATTTTGAACTGAACGAAATTCACGTTCTTTTAACTTTACCGATCTTTACGCGCGTTTAGAATCCGCGCTTGTCCTTACAGCCAAAAATACAATGCTGTGCCGGAGCCATGCGTGTGAGGTTCTGTCTGCAACATGCATTGTTCCGCGTCATCAGTCTGTTTGCATTGATGCTGGTTGGGGTGGGTTGCGTGGTGGCCCAGGAAAACTCCGGTTCGATCAAGGGCTCGGTGACCGATCAATCGCATGCGGCCGTTGCGGGCGCGAAAGTCGTTCTCTCCAGCGCATTCGGGGCAAATCTTGTTGTGCCGGTTGATGAGAAGGGCGAATACCACATAGTGGGACTTTATCCCGGCGTTTACAGCGCAACGGTGACGGCTGATGGATTCGCCGACAAAGTTTTCTCGAATCTCAATGTCAGACCCGACGTTGAACTGAACCTTGAGGCCACGCTCGAACCTCCCGCGAAAACCGAGGCAGCCGCCCCCGCCGGTCAGGCTGCGCCGGAGAATGCGGTGTTAGCGGGTATGCACCCGGGAGGCGCGACGATCAGTGGAACGGTTACCGACGCGACCGGCGCGGTGATTCCGGACGCGAAAGCGACACTAACCAACGCCGCGGGCTCGAAGCTCGAGGCTGCAGTGAATGCAAAAGGTGTCTATTCGTTCAGTGCTTTGCCGCCTGGGATTTATAAGTTGGTGATCTCCGCGACGAATTTCGCTGACATGCCCTTTGACAATGTCAACGTAACTGCCGGACTTGAGTTAACGCTCGACGCGCCGCTGGTCCCCGCCAAAGCAAAGGTTGAAGAGGTTAATGTGGAGTCGAGTGGCGTCGGGCAGGTAGAGACTGAGAGCTCCACGGTTTCGGGCACGATTACACAGAAGGAGGTCGTGTCCATCGGCCTCAACGGCCGTAACTTCACGCAACTCATCGCGCTGGCGCCCGGCGTAAGCAATCAGACTGGTCAGGACGAGGCAAAGGTCGGTGTGGTTGGCAGCGTGAAATATAGTGTGAACGGCGGCCGCGTCGAGTACAACACCTTTGAAGTTGATGGCGGCGATGTGCTGAACACCGGACTTAACGGTGCTTCGAGCACGCTGATGGTCTATCCCAGCCTAGATGCAATTCAGGAAGTGAAAGTACTCACATCTAACTATGGTGCTCAGTATGGGCGCACGGCATCCGGGACGGTGCAGGTAACCACCAAGTCGGGACTCCCGAAGTGGCACGGGAACCTTTACGATTTCATCCGTAACGAAGCGGTTAATTCGCGCAATTTTTTTGACGTGGAATTTACGACTCCGGCTCCGTTGGGGCAAGTCTGCTGTGGGCAGACGTTCGGAAACCATGCTCCGCTATATCGACGCCAGGATTTCGGCGGAACAATCGGAGGCCCGCTCTACATTCCTGGAGTTTTCAACACCAAGAAAGAAAAGACGTTCTTTTTCTTCTCGGAGGAATTCCGCCTGGAGAAAACGCCTACGGAATATAACCAGGCCGTTCCCGGCTTGAAAGAACGGGGACTTTGCTTGTCACCTTGCGGTCAGGTCACGACGTCGCAGGGGATCGTGAAGAACCTTCAGGTTCAACCTGGCAGCGGAATCCTTTACCAGGCATTCGACTTCAGCGATGTATGCCCGCCGGTTGCAGCAGTGTTTTCCCGTTCGAAATACCCGGACTGCCCGACGACGGCGGGAGTCGCGAACATACCGGTTAACAACACGAACATTTTGGGGTTCCCCGGCGGCGATGCGGGAGTGGACAAGAACGCGTTGCAGCTCTTGAACGCGAACCTGATTCCGTTGCCGAATGCGCCCTACGGATGTAACTTCAGCCTGCCGAATCTCAATACGGACCGAACGAACCTAGACCCGGCCGACCCCAACCATTGTTACAACGCCGCGATTTCCCCGTCCACTTACTGGCGGGAGGAGTTGTTTCGCATCGACCACACGTTAACCGACAAGATGAAATTGTCGTTTCGTTACATTCACGACGAGTGGAACACCACGGTGCTGACGCCGCAGTGGGGCGTCGTGCGGAACACCTTTCCGACGGTGCAGAACACATTCGATGGGCCCGGTGTGAGCCTGGTGGCGCGAGTAACAAACACGATATCGACCACGCTGCTGAACGATCTGGTTCTCAGCTACTCAAATTCGGGCATCACGTTAGCCGACAAGAACGGGCCGGGCGGCGCGCAGTTCCAGCGCAATCCTTTGCTGGACCAGGCGCTGGTTGTTTCAGACCCGACGAATCCCAGACTGTGCAATCCGGGCGTCAGCATCGACCCCGCGACTGGCTACCCGCAGTGCGCGATCGGCTACATTTTTAATAATGGCTTCGGCGGGAAGATGACCGGAGTGAATCTGCTTGGTACAAACGCGGCTTATGGCGGTCGAGGCTTCACCGCCGATCCCTCTTATATGCCGTGGGGGCACACCAATCCGACTTTCGGGATACGCGACGACATTGGCAAAGCGCTCGGCAACCACACCCTGCAATTCGGCGCACAGTACGTATACTCCCAGCGCAATCAGGACAACAACGCAATTGGAGCCGCTTCTGGCGACAAACAAGGGCTGCTTACTTTCGACAATCTTGCACACAGTACAGGCAATGCCTTCGCTGATTTTCTGATTCAATTTGCGCCGGGCGGCAGTTCATCGGGATCCAATCAGCAAGGATTCATCCAGAACTTTACGCAGGATTCGACGCAGCGCCGGTATTATCAGCGCTTCCAGATTGCCGAGCCGTATTTCCAGGACGACTGGAAGGTGAGAAAGAATCTCACCGTGAACCTGGGCTTACGAGTCAGTCTATTTGGCACTTTCCGCGAAAAGAACCAAAACGCCTGGAACTGGGTTGCCTCACGTTTCGATGCAAATCGCTTTAGCGTTGATCCGGTGTATGGCGAACTTCTGGATGGCGGTTCGCCAGTACCCCTCAGCGACATGGTTGCGGGCAGTGGAACCGTGAGTGCCCTGGGTCTGGTTCAGTGCAATACAAAGGGTACGCCTGCAGGCTGCATGAGCGGCCATCTTTTCAATCCCGCTCCACGGGTTGGCTTCGCGTGGGACCCATGGGGGGACGGCAAAACATCCATCCGCGGCGGATACGGCGTTTTCTTTGAGCATGGGACCGGAAATGAAGCGAACACCGGCTCCCTTGAGGCGAGCGCGCCTCTGGTTCTCAGCATGACACAACAGTTCCCTATCAGCTATCCATGCATCGGCAACGTTGGGTATGGCAACGCCACAAATCCTGAATGCCGGAACAGTACAACTAACGGCGGTTTATTGCCGCCGGCGGGTTCGGCTTTTCCCATCGATGTGACCTCAATTCCGACCAAGGCGATTTGGCCCTATGCCCAGCAGTGGAGTTTCGGAGTGCAACGCGAAATTTCAAAAGCTGTGGTGGCCAATCTCGCGTACGTGGGAAGCAGGGGAACTCACTTGACAGTCGAGCGACAGCTCAACCAGTTGAAACCCTTGCCTGCGAACGAGAACCCATTTGGTCCGAACGAGCCGATTACCATTGCGGATTGTACTGTTCCCGCCCCGGGAGTGAATGGCGTCCCAGGGGACGGCTCAACTCCTTTTTTCCTGCAGAACGGGACGCAAGTGACGCCGACAAACCCGGCATACACTAATCTGCAAGCAGCGTGCACAAGCCCGAACATCCCGAATGTTAATTCGCTTCCCGGGAGGCCCTATCCCGGCTTGGGCAGAGTTCTCTCGCTGCAGAATGTCGCTAATTCCAGCTATCACGCGATCCAGGGCACAGTGCGGGACACCAGCGGGCCATTTACGCTCGGAATTTCGTACTCCTATAGTCACTCAATCGACGACGCATCCGATCGAAGCGATCCTGTTCTGGTTAATTCTTACGACCTGCGTGAAAACCGGGCAAGTTCAAGTTTTGACGAACGTCATTTGCTCAACATCAGCTATGTATATCGGCTGCCCTTGAAGGATTTCGGACGCTTCCTCGATTGGGCGAACGAAGAACCAGACGGAGAGCCGAAGAAAACGCCTCCGAAAGATGCCGAAGCGCCCAAGACAAAGTGTTGCTCCGCATGGGCGAATGCGCTTCTCGATGGCTGGGAGCTTTCCGGGGTCACGCTGGTTGCCTCGGGCACGCCGTTTACCGTCATCAACAGCGCCGGCAACACCGGTGTTTCCGTGACTGACAATGCTGGCGTTTCAAGCGGGCTTGGCATCGCTGCCTCCTACCCCGACGTGGTGAAGGGATTGGCGGCACCATTCAATAATTCTCAAAGCTTCGGCCCGCTCATCGGCAATCCCTCGCAGTTTGTGGCTCCTCGTGGGCTTACTTTCGGCGACGCAGGCCGGAACTTCCTAAACAATCCACGACGCACGAACTTCGATGTGTCGTTGCTGAAGCACTTCAGGATTCGCGAAAGCGCTGACCTGGAATTCCGCGCCGAAGCATTCAATGTTCTTAATCACACGCAGTTTCGGATCTATGACCCGGATAACCCGGGCAGCAGCGGGAACAACATCATCAGTTGTTATGCGGGGCCAGTCTATTCAGCTGGGTTTCAAGGTACTGGCGCTGACTGCGCAACCGGAGCGTCCTTTTTGCACCCACTCAATGCGCATCGCCCTCGAACAATTCAGTTTGGGCTGAAGCTGGGTTTCTAGGATGTTGACGATCATGCACACTTCGACCAGAGATCCGAAGCCGCCGCTGGGACACGCTGGGTTATTCGCAGTTCCCTGCTGCGGGGCATATATGAAGAGTCTGTTGTTCTTGGTGCTGGTCGGGACGATTCTGCTTTCAGCGTGCGGAGGGAGCGACTCCAACAGAAGTACGCAGATCCCTGTCACCCTTTCAGGCAACTGGCAGTTCACCCCGGCGCCTCCCGGTGACGGGTCTTTCTCGGGTGGTCTGCAAGGCGGATTCTTATTGCAGAAAAGTACTGGCGTAACGGGGGCAGTGTCTTACTCCATCACGTTGCCAACCAATCCCAACCCGACTGTGTGCAGCAATGGATCGGCTTCGGTTACAGGAACCCTCACCGGTCAGTCCGTTTCTCTCACCGCGACGACCGCCACCCAGACCTTTGCATTAACCGGAACCCTGAGTTTGGATGGCACGACGATGGGCGGCACCTACACTTCAACCGACGGTGCCGGCTGTGGAACGGCGCAAACCGGGTTGCCGTGGAGCGCGATTCTCGTGCCGGCACTCACAGGTTCGATTGAAGGAAACTTCCACAGTGCAGGCGGCACTGCCGGCCTGAACCAACAAGTTTTCGCCGTGACGGGCGGTCTTGTTCAATCGGCGAATACAGGGGCCGACAGCGCTGTTGTCACAGGCAACTTAAACTTCGTCAACGCGGCGACAGATTTAAGCGATTACCCCTGTTTCGCAACTGCCGCCTTGAGTGGCCAGATCAGCGGCAATACGGTTGTTCTACAAATACTCGGGACGGGTGGATCGAACGCGGGCCGGATCGGCCAGTCGACGGGTTCGTCCACGGGCCTAAGTCCAGTGATTTTCACCGCGGCTCCGGGAGCCAACCTGCTGCAGAGCGTGGGCTTTCTGCAGAGTATTGGGACGGCCTACCTGGTGGCCACTTCGACCGGCCAATGTATGGGCACGTTAGGGAGCACGACCACGGCTGGAGATTTCGGGAGCCTCTGTCTGGCGTTGAACGGGTCAAACGGCTGTCAGCAAGCACTCACGCTGACTCCCTCTGCTCTAACCTTTTCGTCGCAAACGGTAGGTTCGATCGCAACCATGCAGACGACTACGTTGGTCAACAGTTCCGGCTCCAGCCTCGGCAGTTTGACGCTAACGGTAGCGAACAATGGTGGCGCGGCCGACTTTACCGAGACGGACACGTGTGGCTCGGGCGGCATCGCTTCTCAAGGACAACCTTTTAATCTTGGTTCCGGTCAATCTTGCGTTATCACGATTTCCTTTGCTCCTCTGGAAAACTGCGCTCCCGGGACCGTGGACGCGCAGTGTCTAACTGCAACTCTCATCGTTACGAGTCCCAGCGATCAGTCCATCTTTAGCTTGCCCATCGTGGGCGGGGTCACGCCGAGTGCAGCCTTGACTGGCAGACTCGATATGGATGGGAAAGTTTTGTGGGAGGCGGTTGATCCCCGTTGGCTGTCGGGCAACACCGGCAGATACCCGGTGCAGGCATTGTCCGCCTCAAGCCGTCGAGAACGTGGAACACAATAACGCGGAGCACAATGCAGATATCTACCACAACTTCAATGATGAGTTGCACTGACCGCGAGGCGCTTTCGGCTCAGTTGTGCGCAGAAGCTCCGAAAAGCCTCGCAGTGTTGTTGCTCATTGGCACGTTATTGATGCTTTCAGCTTGTGGAGGTAGCTCTTCACAGCCGAAGACTGCAGGCGCCGTCTCCGGCAACTGGCAATTCACCGCGTTTGCGAATACACCGGATCTCACCAGCACCAGTGGCTTGCAGAGCGGCTTTTTGCTGCAAAGCAATAACTCGATCACAGGATCTTTGGTCTATTCAAATACGCTCCAGAATGCGGCAGCGCCGTGCAACAGTGGTGCCGCGTCAGTCACGGGAACGATCAGCGGTCAATCGGTAACCCTAACGGCGATCGCTGGGGCGCAGACTTATACGCTCACCGGAACGCTGAACTCCGACGGTTCGCTTACCGGCACTTATAGCGCTACTCCAGGTCCGACGGTTTCAGTCAATGGAACGCCGACACTTTGCGGCATAGGGACGTCCGGAACGTCGTTGACATTTTCAGCCCTGTCCGTGCCTCCACTCACGGGATCGATAACGGGCAGCTTCCACAGCGCCACATCCGGCGCTTTGCTAAATCAGAATTTCCAAGTCACGGGCACCCTTACGCAGGGTGAAAACGTCGGGGCCAGCAACGCGACCGTCACGGGCACATTGAGCTTTGTCGATCCGATAACGCTCATCAGTGATTACCCGTGTATTGCAATGGCATCCGTCAACGGCCAGATCAGTGGCGAGAACGTTACTCTGCAGATTATCGGAACTGACGGTACTAATATCGGCCAGATCGGCGGACCAACCGGCTCCACGGTCAATCCGGTTACTTTCCGATCCGTGGCGCCAAGTGGATATATTCTGCAGTCTGCGGTCACGCCAGCATATTTTGTGAACTCGCCGTCCTGCTCGGGTGGCAACAGCGACGCTGGAAATATTTGTCTGGCCTTGAACGGATCAACTCCTTGCCAGCAACCGCTTTCTCTGTCTCCGGCTTTTCTGACCTTCGCTCCGCAACTGCTGGGCTCCTCCCCGACAACGCAAACCGTCGCTCTTAGCAATACCGATCCTTCGGGTGCTACCCTCGACGGTCTGTTCGTGGAATTCCAACTTCCAGGATCGGTAAATTTCAGTGGCTTCAGCGATTTCAACGGGCTTCCAAACTACACCGCAACCGACAATTGTGTCAGTGGTGGTGAAATTTTATCCCCCAACGTGAAGGGGTCGACCTTCTCTCTGGCTGCGGGCCAGTCTTGCACCGTTACGGTTTCGTTCGTTCCTCAAGAGAGTTGCGGCTGGTTGCCGTTTGCCCCGAGCGCGCCATCCTCTTGTCCAACACCTCTGACCGCGGAGATCATCATTAATAGCCCTGCGAGTGCTGACGGCGATGACAGGTTCGCTGTTCCCATCACCGGCATCGGGTTGAGCTTTATTCAAACCGCGACGCCCGAAATTGATTTTGGAGCAGAGGCAGTAGGAGAAGCGAGCCAACCGCAGTTGCTAAACTTCACCAACAATGGCCCGAACCCCGTGCAGATCCTGGGTAGCGGGTCTTGCACGAACCCACCCGGGACCATTCCACTCACGCTGCCGTACGACCCGCTGACCTTTGGCAGCGGAGTTCCGGGCCTCCAGATTGCGGTCAGCGGGAGCGGGTTTCCGAACTCGATCACTCCGAATATCCCGTCTTTCACGACCGTCACTTACAACTGTGATCTCGATCCGTCGAGCAACCAGCCAAATTTCCAGATCTCATCGGACAGCTGTACGGGAGCATTAGTACCTTCTCAGGGATCTTGCAGTGTACAGATCACCTATGTGCCGCAGCCGGCTACCAGCTTAGACAATGGTTTGGATTTCTTTCTGGAACTGAACACGGTGCAATGCTGGCCTCCCGACTCTCCTCCGGCCGATTGCGAGATCGATGCTGGTCGATTTCCGGTGGAGTTAAAAACCAATCCGCCAAGCCCGTTGCGAATGCTTCCGAGCGCGGGGTTGAATTTTGGCAATGTGCCGGTGGGTAAGTCGGGCATCGCGCAAAGCATTACCCTGCTCAACGATCCCGTAGCAAATGCGCCGACGGTAAATTTCGTCGGCAAGGTGCTGACAAGTGGCAACTACTCAGAGACCGACGATTGCCCCTTCAGTCTGGCTCCGGGTAGCAGTTGCACTCTTACCGTGACTTTCAAGCCCAAGTCAGCGGGATATAACGCGGGAACTCTCACCATCAATTACACGCCGGCACCAGGCAATGTGCCGCAAACTGTGTTTTTGCACGGAACTGGACAATAAGGTCTGCGACGACTGAGTCAAAATTGGGCAAGATTTCGACGCGGGTAGGACAACGGAGTTCTTCGGGAGGACGGCAGTGGCAACCAGACGATGGATTCTCTTACTGCTGTTGGCGGCAACGATGTCTCTGCTCGCCGCATGCAACAGCGGGAGCACCTTCAACGTGGTGAACCCTCCACCGCCGCCGCCCGCGGATCTTTCCATCGCTTTTCAGACCACACCACCTTCTTCGGTCCCTGTGAGCGCCAGCATAACGCTCACGGCGACGGTTACCAATGATTCAAACAATTACGGCGTGGATTGGGCGCTCGGTTGTCCAACTGGAGTGACCAGCTGCGGAACGCTCAGTGCCGCCCACACGGCGAGTGGCTCGCCCGTAATTTACACGGCTCCCTCAACCATCGGTTCAAACAACTTGAGTGGCGTTACAATTATCGCCTACGCCACCGCCAGTCATGCCACCAACACTTTCGCCTCGTTCGCTGTCAACTCGTTCGATTTCGGTCTTCCTGCAGGTAATTATGTTCTTCAGGCCCAAGGCAGCGGCAGCCAGTTTGTGGCAGCGATCACACTTGATGGTGCTGGGAGCGTGACGGCCGGTGAGCAAACGTTGAATTCCGCAGGATCTTCCACTACGGACCAAGGGATCACCGGTAATTACTTCATCGGCAATGATGGACGTGGAACAATTACTCTGAACGACCCTGCTTTTGGCGCAGAGATCTTTAACCTCGTATTCCTGAACAACTCCAATTCGCAGGCACTGATTTCCGTGAACTCGGGCCCCATGGTTTCCGGAGTCGGAACCATGAATCCTCAAACGGGCAAGGCCGCGCCATCCGGCAGCTATGCGTTTGTGTCGAACGGAACCGCTATTTTGTTTTCGAACCTGCCACCCATGCCCATTGGTTTCGGCGGCGTTCTTAATGTTGCGTCGCCCGGCAATGTCACTGGCATTGCCGATGAGGTGTTCGGGAAAACGCTGAATGCAAACGGTGCTAACGGCGTCTCAATTTCGGGAAGTTTCACTGCCGTACCGAATGACGCATTTGGTACCGTCATATTCAATTTGACGGCTCCCTTTGGCCCCCCCAATACGTCGCACACCAACGTCAATTTGCAGCTTACGGCCTATATCCAGGACGCCACACACATGCAGCTCATTGAAACCGACGAGTCCGCCGGCGTTGGCTTCGGTACAACCGCAGGACCGGCCATCGGTCAGGGCAGTGCAGCCGGTACCTTCACCGATGCATCACTGCCTTCGGGCATCTCCTTTGTGTATGGTGTCACTGGCATTGATCTGTCGACCAACTCGGTCAACAACGGTTCCCTTCCGAACACCCTCATGGCGGCTGGGTTGTTCCAAACCGATGGCGGCGGAAACGTAACCAACGGTTTCACGGACACCTTTTTGCTCTTCAACACCGCCCAATCGACCATGGTCAATCCGATTACGGGCGCTCAAATTAGCGGTGCATTTAATGGCACATACGCTGTGGATCCCACCGGTCGCACGGTTTTGAATAACTTCGCCTTTAACCCCAGCCCGAGACATGGATACAACCCCACATTCTTTTTGTATCTCACCGGATCCTCCGGCGCCGGAAACCCGTCGGCCCTGCTTCTCGCTGCCGGGGACACTACGGCCGGTAGTCTCTTCTACCCGTCCGTTGGAACGGGAATCGCGTATCAACAATCGACGGCAGCTCCTATCCTTCTTGGGGACTACGGCTTTAGCTTCGTCCAGCAGCAAAATGGCACCGAGGACGATGGCACGGCTCAGATGAATGCGAACTTGGCGAACACGCCACCCATCTCCGGCATAGCGGATACGAGCAACGAAGGTCAGAACAACAGCTTCCTCGGCACTTTCAGCGGGCCAACTTCCGACGTGCCTTTTCCCGGCACTCTCTTTGCCAATCCCAACCCACCGGACAATACTCAGAACAACGTGTTTCCCCTGGTTGGCGCCGGAAACCCAATGACGGTGGATTATTTCTTCGTTGATTCGGATCTCGGATTCTGGATTGAAACGGACTTGGTGACTGCACAAACGGCGCAAGTGTCCTTTGGCTTTTACCAAACGCGCACCCCGTTGTGCTCCAGCTGTCCGTAGAATCCAGGATACGCGTGAGCGTTGGTCTGAAACGCTTCGATCCGTCATAGTAAGGCCGACTGAATTCAAACGAAATGGCCCACCGTAAGACTGCACGGGAAACCAGTGCCCAATCCCGGGGTAAGTCGACCTCCCGATACCCAGAGGGACCCGCGAAATTCTTTCACGCTGGCCCCACCCGAACGGGAATTCTTTGTGTTCTATTGGCGGCCGCAACGACTGCAGTTTACAGGCCTGCTTTCCGAAATCCGTTTGTCGTCCTTGACGATAACGAGTATGTCACCAAGAATCTCCACGTCCAAAATGGCCTAAGTTGGAGCACGATCAAATGGGCGTTCACAACTATGGCGGCGGCGAACTGGCACCCGCTGACCTGGATGTCGCATGCTCTGGACTGTCAGTTGTTTGGATTGAACGCGGCGGCCCATCATGCCGATAGCGTGCTGATCCATACTGCGAACGCGGTCTTACTATTTCTTTTGCTGCGGTGGCTCACTGGTCTTGAGTGGCAAAGCTTGATGGTCGCGGCACTGTTCGCTATCCATCCCCTTAATGTTGAGTCGGTGGCATGGGTGGCCGAGCGCAAGAACGTCTTGAGCACGGCTCTGTTTTGGGCAGCAATTGGAGCTTATGCGTGGTATGCGCGGAACCCGCGCTGGAAGCGATATTTGGTGGTTGTGGCCTTGTTTGCCTTGGGACTGATGGCCAAGCCGATGGTCATCACGCTGCCGTTTGTATTGCTTCTACTCGATTATTGGCCGCTCGGTCGCACGCTGGGTAGTCCGCCATTGGCTTTTGCCGCGCAACCGACGGCAGTCTCGAAACTGGTTCTCGAGAAACTTCCTCTTCTTGTTCTCTCCGCGGCGAGCGCGGCGGTCACTCTAAGGGCTCAGCGGTTAGGATCTGCGGTTCAAACTTTGGATAGGGTGCCATTGTTCTCGCGAGTCGAAAATGCCACCGTGGCTTATTGTCTCTACCTGTGGAAAACATTGTGGCCGTCAAAGCTGGCTGCGTTTTATCCACATAGTGCCGCCGATCTTCTGCCATGGCAATGGATTTTAGCCAGCTTAATTCTGATATTTATTACCGTCTTCGCTGTCGGCTTTCGCAACCGGCGATATCTGCTTGTTGGATGGCTATGGTTTCTCGGCACGTTGGTTCCAGTGATTGGCTTAGTACAAGTGGGTGGCGCCTCGATGGCCGATCGCTATGGCTATCTTCCCTTAGTCGGAATCTTTGTGATGGTCGTCTGGGGCGTGAACGACTTGCAGAAGGCGAACGGATGGAACTCTCGGTTGATATCAGGGTTCGCTGTGTGTGTGTTGATTGCGCTCTCGGTCGTCACCTACCGGCAGATCGGCTATTGGGACAGCGAGTACGACGTGTGGGCGCACACTTTGGAGGTGACGAAAGCGAACTCCTTCGCTGAAGATGCGATTGGATCGGCATTGACGGCACCCGACGTCGCGATGTCGGAGAAAAATCTGGAAGCATTTGACTCAGAGAGAAAGCGGACGGATGAGGCTCACCTTCACTATCAGCGAGCACTGGCTATACGAAAGGAAATGGCGCGCGATAAACCGTCAGCATACCTGCCCGATGTCGCTTTTACGTTAATTAATCTCGGCAATCTGGAGCGGAACGCAAGCAATAACAAGGAAGCAAGCCTGGATTACGAGGAGGCAGCGGGGATCCACACGACCCTGATTCAGCAAAAGCAGGATTCACTTCCAGAGGACGGCGCTGCGGCGTTCGCCAACCTGGGCACTCTGGAAGCAAACGAGTCTCGAACGGATACGGCGCTCGTGCACCTTAGCAATGCGCTCGAGATCTATCGTCAACTGGCAAAACAGAATCCCGCGCAGTACCTTCCCAACGTCGCCGATATGCTCAACGATCTGGCCGTCATAGAAAGGGGCGCACAACGCTGGAGTGATGCCCAGCGATACTATGAGGAACTGTTGCCCGTGCGTCGCCAGTTGGCCGAACAGGACCGTGCGAATGTACCTTCCCTAGCAATGACATTGAATGATCTTGGAATTCTGTACGGCATCGAGAACCGGAGTGATGAAGCCCGCCAGCGATATGAAGAGTCGCTGAAACTGTACCAACAACTTTCAGCGCAGGATCCGGGCACGTATAAACGATTCTTGGCCGGGACACTGAATAATCTTGCGCTCCTTTATAGTACCGAGGGCCGTTTTCAGGAGTCCCGTGCTTTCTACGGCCAGGCTTTAAGTATCTATCAGGACCTTTCCCGTCGCGAGCCTGACACATATGCCGCCGACGTTGCCAGGATCGAAGCGAGGTTGAATGAGCTGGACAAGAAATCTCTTTCCCGATCGGCGGCTAGGTAGGACGAGATGCCGGACGAGGCCCAATCAAACAATAGAAAGCCGCAACCTCAGTTTCATGGGAGCCTTCGCGCCAACTGACCGTTTGTCCAGGATTGTTGTGGAAAGCACAGGTTGCTGAGTGCGGTGGGCTAATTGTTCGAAGAATTCTGTTGGGCGGGTGGGAGGGCCCCAGGTCCGATATTCGATTGGCCCGCAGCGGGGTTCGATGTTGCTTGCCCCGGTGCCATGACCGGCCCGCCATTCAAAACAATCGAACTGGGACGCCACGGTCCAACCAGCAACCCTTGTGCCAACGCCGTCGTGTCATAAATGAAGTACCAGTCACTGTAGTGATTTTTATCGTTAAATACCCGGATCGTTTTCTGCTTGCTCTTGCTGGCGACTCCCACGATAGCACCGCCGCCAAATGTCTGCCCGCCGGGGTCAGCGGTGCTGGAAGTCGCACTGGCCGGGCTTGCGCCGGGATTAGGCGATGTGGATGATGTGGAATCAGAACCGTCGCCTTCGCTCGCCGCAGTCGAAGAATCAGGGCTGTCGGAATTCCCAGCCACGGTTGATTTCCCTTGTCCTGGCAAACCTTGTCCTGGCGAACCCTGCCCTGCCAAACTCTGCCCTGGCGCGGATACATTGTTAGAGACGACATCCTGCAGATGCACGATTTTGAAATCCGCTTCGCGCCCGCTTTCCGGTTCACGGCTCATTGGATCTTTATAGCGCTTCCGGAGAAAGCGGGTGTTGTTCGTACCTTCCAAATCTTCGAGGCGGGTCGGATAACGTCCAAATTTGTGGTAGTAGTGCTGAATGGCGCGCATATACTGTGTGCCACGATGAAGCAACTCTTCTTCCCGGTCGCGGCGAATCTGCTCGCCAATCGCGGGAAGCAATGCGAGCATGCCGAGGGTCATCAGAGCCATACCGAGCATCAGCGTGAGCAGCATGTATCCGCGCTGACGCCGCATCATCGCCTTTTTGCAGGTTCTTGACTCCCAACCAGATCGCATAGCCCGTCGCTAGCTTAAACCACGATCTGGCCAGAATTCGATCCTCTGATTGCGTCTCCGAGCAAATTAATCAGTCTGTAACGTAACCGAAACATTGGCGCAACAAAGTCCGGCTACTGTTTTGGTTCTACGGTTTGCACGATCAAAACAGATTGCTGAAATGCGCGAGGACCCCTCTCTGTCAATCGAACCCATGGAGGCGATGACGCACACATCACGCTTCCCCGAGCTTATTTATGTCGTGGAGGACGATCCTGATGTGTCACGGCTGATCGAGCACAATCTGCGCGGCGCGGGATATGAAGTGTCGACGTTCTTCTCCGGAGCGCCGGTGGTTCCGATGGCGGCGATGGCGCAGCCGGCACTGTTTTTGCTCGACATCATGTTGCCGGGAATCAGCGGCTTCGATCTATGCCGGCAGATCCGGCAGCACGAGCGATTGGGCAAGACGCCGGTCATCTTCCTCTCTGCGCGGACTCAGGAACCAGACCGGCTGCAGGCTTTCGATGTCGGCGGCGACGGATACATCACCAAGCCGTTCAGTCCTCGCGAATTGATCGCGCGGGTGCGCAACGTGCTCCGAGTGCAACCGGAAGCGCCCAATCAGGAAGTGATCCAGGTCGGCGAACTGGATATCGATATCGCTTCGATGACGGTGCGGGTGCAAGGCAGGACCGTTCTTACCACTGTCCGCGAGTTCCGGCTTCTGGAATATCTTGCGCGACACCGCGGACGCGTCTTTACCCGCGACCAGTTGCTCGATGCCGTTTGGAAAGAAGGATCGTTCGTAACTCCGCGGTCGATTGATGTATTCGTGCGGCGCCTGCGCGAAAAGATTGAACGCGACCCGCGGCATCCACGTTATCTGAAAACGCTGCGCGGCATCGGCTACCGTTTCGAAGCGGGCCGGTGACCCCGAGAGCGTGCTCGTCTGCAATGAGCCTTTCCCGGCAACTTCTTCCTGCTATCCTAGAAACCTTCGCACTTTGAGGGAACACCATTTTGAGGCAGACCTTTGAGGCAGACAATGAGAATGAAGCTGTCGGTCTTTTTGCTTGCGTTGACCTTTGTTTTTGTACTTTCCGCCTTTGCTCAAGGCGGGCTCCATTTCGACGGCCAGACGTGGTGGGATCACATTAAAGTCCTCGCCGATGACAAACTCGAAGGCCGCGACACTGGCAGCCGCGGCGAGCATGAAGCGCAAAAGTACGCTATCGAGCAACTCAAAGCAGCCGGAGCTGAACCCGCTGGCGTTAACGGCTATTACCAGCCGGTGAAATTCGTCTCGCGCCAGATCGTGGAAAAAGATTGCAGCCTGGCGCTGGTGCGCGACGGCAAACGTGAATCGCTCATCCTCGGTGAAGACGCCACTATTGGTACGCGCATCATGCCCGCGCCTGAAGTTGAAGCGCAGCTCGTTTTCGTCGGCTACGGCCTCAAGGTGCCTGAAGTCAATTACGACGACTTCGCCGGACAAGACCTGCGCGGCAAGATCATCGTCATCCTCTCTGGATCGTCCGCCGAAATTCCCGGAGCGCTGGCGTCGCATTACCAGACTGCCGCCGAGCGATGGAAAGTGCTTCGGGCGGCCGGCGTCATTGGCATTGTTTCACTGCCAAATCCCGCGTCGATGGATATCCCGTGGTCGAGAATGGCGCTGAACCGCGCCCATCCCAGCATGGACCTCGACTATCCCGAATTTAACGAGACCCAAGGTGCGAAGATCGCGGTCACCATTAATCCAGCGAGCGCCGAGAAGTTGTTCGCGGGCTCGGGACATACCTTTGCGGAGATCGCGGCACTTGGCAAGGACCGCAAAGCGCTGCCGCACTTCCCTCTCACAGTTTCCCTCGCTGCAAAGACCCGCGTCGATGTCACCAGGATCGAGTCGGCAAATATCGTTGCTAAACTTCCCGGCAGCGATCCGGCGCTTAAAGACGAATACGTCGTCCTCTCGGCTCATCTCGATCACATCGGCATCGGCGAGCCCATCAACGGAGATCGCATCTACAACGGAGCGATGGACGACGGATCTGGCAGCGCGCTGGTACTCGACATGGCCGCGAGCTTCAAGAAGAATCCGGAAAAACTGCGGCGCTCGGTGATTTTGATTCTCGTCACCGCTGAAGAAAAGGGACTGCTTGGTTCGAAGTACTTTGCGGCCCATCCGACCGTACCGCCAAAATCGATCATCGCAGACATCAACGTCGATATGTTCTTGCCGATCGTGCCGCTGAAATTGCTCACCGTGCTCGGCCTTGACGACAGCGATCTCGGGGACCGGGCGCGCTCCATCGCAGAAGTACACGGAGTCAAGGTTCAGCCCGATCCCGAGCCGTTGCGCAATCTCTTCGTTCGCAGCGATCAATACAACTTTATTCGGCACGGCATTCCATCGGTGATTATGAGCGTCGCGCCCGATCCTGATTCCACGGAACAAAAGAAGTTATTCAAAGACTGGCTGACCCAGCGCTACCACGCTCCGTCGGACGACGTGAACCAGCCAGTTGATCTGGCCGCTGCTGCGACTTACGAAGAAATCATCCGGGCGCTCGTGATTGATACCGCAAACAGCGACCATCGTCCGCAGTGGAAGCCAAACAGCTTTTTTCGCCGCTACGCCGAATCAAGTACGGGACTTTAAAAGCCGCGTTTCTACACTGTAAATTGAACTCGTAGTGAATAAACCGGGAGTGAACATTTGAACGACTATTTGTTATCCGTGCTGCTGGGGATTGTCGAAGGCCTGAGCGAATTTCTGCCCGTCAGCTCGACAGCCCACCTGCGCATCGCTGAACAATTGATGCACGTGCCGCTTTCAAGCGGCTATTGGAAGATGTATTCGATCGTCATCCAACTGGGTGCGATCCTGGTGCTGCCGATTTATTTCTGGAGTCACATCACCAAGCTCATCTCAACCTGGCCCGAAGGCGAAAAGGAAGACTGCGACTACCTTACCCATCCGTTGAGCCTCGTCGCGATCGCCTTCGTCGTAACTGCAATTCCGTCTTTCCTGCTGACTAAAGTGATTGGCAAGAATCTTGAGAGCCTCTACGTGATGGGTGCATCGCTGCTGATCGGCGGCCTCGTCATGTGGGTGATCGATGCTATGAAGGCTCCGTGGGAAAAGGCCGGACCCGGAGCGCCCGGTTCTCCGATTCATACCTGGAAAATGGACGATATCCACGGCGGCCAAGCCATCTGGATCGGCGCCTGCCAGATACTCTCCGCCGTTTTTCCTGGCACATCGCGCTCCATGTCGACCATCGCTGGCGGACAGCTCGTCGGAATGTCGCGCGCCGCCGCGCTTGAATTTTCGTTCTTCCTGTCGATTCCGACCATGACGGTCGCTACGCTCTACACGCTGATGAAGTCTCTAACGGGCAAGGACGAAAATCCGATCGGAGTGCACGACATAACATCGCATCAATGGGTGATCCTCGCCATCGGATTCATCGTTTCATTCATCGTCGCCTACGGAGCGGTTGCCTGGTTCATGGGGTGGGTCCGCAAGCGAGGATTCGCTCCGTTTGCGATGTATCGCATCGTGATTGGGATCGCGGTGCTGGCGTGGGCGAAGGGATTATTGGGCTGAGGACCTGATCCCGGACGCCAGCTAGATTTGAACTCACTAAGGTCGATTCGAAATCAGCAAGGTTGATTTCAAATCATCGAGCCGAACCCCGCAGCTACCAATTGGGCCGCGGGGTTCAAAACCACCATCACTTTTTCGATTCTTCCAGAAGCGCCACCGACCGCTTTTCATCGATCAAGTGACGCCTTCCGTCTTCGCTCGCCGTCGCGCCGCGCTTGATCAGGTCGATCACCTGCGCCGGAGTCAACGAAGGATCAAGCGCGAAGAGCTTTGCCGCAAGATTGACGACATTGGGCGACGCCATCGAGGTCCCCGACAGCTTTACTCTTGCGCCTCCGGGCACAAAGCTTTCGACTTCGTATCCATCGGCATCGACCGGCACGGTGTCGCCGTAACTGGTGAAGGACGTTTCGTCTCCTGCCTGGTTCACCGCGCCGACCGCGATCAGATTCGGCAAGTGAAGAGAAGCCGGGACATCCTCGGTAAATCCAGCGTTGCTGTCACTATTCCCGGCGGCCGTCACAAATAGCGTATTCGGAGCGTTGCGGATGGCGCTCTCGACCGAAGTACGCCAGATCGCATAGAGGTCGGCAGCGTGTTTCTTGCGTTCGGCTGGATCGGCGCCGCCGCCAGTTTTGGACAGCCAGGCTTCAAACTCCGCGCGATCGTCTCCCCAGCTCATGTTGACCACGCGGACATTGCGCGTTCTGAAATAGTCAGACATCTGTTGAAAATCGGCGCCCATGCGCCGCGCCCATTCCTCAGTCGGCGCGAAAGGAAGATCGGGCAACTGGTCGTCGAAGCGGGCGACGACGAGCCGAGCCGCGGCATTGTTCCGCACGGCAATTCCGGCACAATGCGTGCCGTGGACATAGAAACCGATCACTTTCTGATTCTCAAAGTAACGATGCAGCTCATCGGGAGACAGCGTGCTGAATTTCTTTCGCACCTGCCCTGCCTCCGGCGAATCGATACCATTTTCGATGTCGAGGCGGCCTTTGATTTGGTCCCTGATTTCCGGGTAAGCTTTCTGCTGCTCAAGAGTCAGCGGATACAGCCACATGGTCGAAGGCGCTCCGGAGTCCTCGAACGCCAGCCCGTGCGCGCCGCTCGCTGTTGGTTGAGGATCTGTAAACAGCTGATCGGGGAACAAAGAAACGTCGATGCCTGAATCCCAGATTGCAACCAGCACCGGAGTAAGATTCTGGTCCTTGGTCAGCGTCACTTCGCGGGCCGCCCAGATATCCGGCTTCAACACGGTGTGAGCGGCTACGTATTGCTTCAGAACATCCCCCAGAATCGGCTGCAGCGGGACGCGGAACTGCAAGATCCGTCTGGCGTTGATCAGGTCCCAGGCCTCTGAATGATCGAGTGCTCCTGACTTCTGGACCGCGGGATCAAGTTCCGTTTTGACCTGGCCGAGCATGAATGATTTTGTGAGAATGTAAGTACCCGCATACGTGCTCCGAATGCTGTCCTGAACGACGTCCCATGGGAGCGCGTTAACCGTTTCCCGCGCATTTTTTCTGAACGATTCTTCGAACGCCGGTCCGCTCGTTTTCCCTGTTTCGATCACCGCCTGCAGAACGGCCCGATCGATAAACCCCGTAGTTAATTTCGCCGATGGTTTCTCCTGCAGCGCCCTGAGCTTATCGATCGTTTCAAGAGCCGCGGGATATTCGCCCGCGAGATACTGCAAGTCAAGTCGGGCCCCGAGCAATGACCGCAATGTTGCTTTGTCGTCGATCTCGTAATCGCGAATGGTGCTGTCCAGGTCTGCCCTCACCTTGGAAGCGAATGCGTTAAATGTCGCGTCATCCGCCTCGACCAGCTCCGAGGCCGAGCCTTTTACCGGGTAACTGAATCGCGGAAGGTCAGCCTGGCTGGCGACTTTTTTCTTGGTGCTTGCACCGGCTTGCGCGTAGGCGGAAGAGACGAGTGCCGTTGGGACCAAACCACAGAGAATGAAACCGAGTAGGCCACAGACGGCCGTGAAACGCGTTCGCATGCGCAACCTCTAGTTGGAAAATTGGGGAAATTTCGTGCGGGTTCGTACTTTCGGCAGTCTATGGACGAGCCTCGCGCGTGTCAATCCTCGGGCCATAGATTCGGATCATGGATAACGAGTTGCATTCAATAACGTCCAACAGTAGTGGAGTCTCGGGTGCGCGCCGCGCTTTCCTCAAATCGACCCCACCCGTTACAATCTTTCACACGAGGACTGACAAAGCGATCATGAGCTTAACTCGACGTAGCGCCACAAAGGCCACCCTTTTCTTTATGAGCAATGTGATTACCGCCGCAACATTAACCGTTGGCTCCGCCAACACTGCCTACGCTGCCGCAGCCGACTTTGGGCCTTCAAATCCTTTTTATGCGCCCAGCACGCTGCCTTTCGAGGCCCCACCTTTCGACAAGATAAAGGATGAGGACTACCAGCCGGCGCTCGAAGCCGGGATGGTCCAGGAGGAAGCGGAGATCCAGGCGATCGCCGACAATCCAGCCGCGCCAACCTTCGAGAACACGATCGTCGCCATGGAGAAGACCGGGCGCTTACTCAATCGCGCCTCGAATGCCTTTGGCGGAGTGACGGGCGCGAACACCAACGACACGCTGCAGAATGTCAGGACGATCGAGGCTCCGAAGTTCGCCGCGCACCAGGATTTCATCATTCTCAACACCAAGCTCTTCGCGCGCGTGTCCGCCGTCTACAAGCAGCGCGAGTCGCTCAAGCTCGATGCCGAGTCGCGAAGACTGCTCGATCGCGTGTATGACCAGTTCGTTCACGAAGGCGCTGCGCTTTCCGAAGCTGACAAGACTGAACTGCGAAAGCTGAACGAACAGCTTTCTTCGCTCTCCGACGCCTTCAGCAACAAATTGCTGGCGGCGACGAAAGCTGGCGCTTATCAGACGACTGACAAGGGTGCGCTCGCCGGTTTCTCCGATACTCGGCTTGCTGCTGCGGCCGCGGCGGCCAAGGGACGCAAGGTCGACGGCTACGTGATCCCGCTGCAGAACACTACTCAGCAGCCCGACCTGGTTTCGCTGACGAATCGCAGCACACGCCAGACCATTTTTGAGAATGCCTGGAATCGCGCCGAGCACGGCGACGCCAACGACACACGCGACACGATCGCCAAGATCGCCCAGCTGCGTGCGCAGAAAGCGAAACTTCTCGGCTATCCGAACTGGGCCGCGTGGAAACTGGAAGATCAGATGGCGAAGACTCCGGAAGCGGCGTTGAAGTTTATGGACGCGATCGTGCCGGCCGCGACGGCCAAGGCCGGGCGTGAAGCCAAAGATATTCAGGATGTGATCGACGCGCAGAAAGGTGGATTTCAGGTTCAGGCGGCTGACTGGGAGCTTTACTCCGAACAGGTCCGCAAGGCGCGCTATGACATCGACGACGCTCAGGTGAAGCCTTATTTCGAGCTCAATAATGTTCTCGAAAACGGCGTCTTCTACGCCGCCAATCAACTTTATGGGCTGACGTTTAAAGAACGGCACGACATTCCGGTCTATCAGCCTGACGTGCGCGTCTTCGAAGTCTTCGACGCAAACGGCAAACATCTGGCTCTTTTCTATTGCGACTATTTCAAGCGCGACAACAAACAGGGCGGCGCGTGGATGTCGGAATTCGTTAGCCAGTCTCGCCTGCTGAGTACGACGCCGGTGGTTTACAACGTCGCCAACCTGCCGAAGCCAGCCGAAGGCGAGCCGGCGCTCATCACCTTCACCGACGTCATCACCATGTTCCACGAATTCGGGCACGCGCTGCACGGCATGTTCTCTGACGCGCAATATCCGACGCTTGCCGGCACTTCAACCGCGCGCGACTTCGTTGAATTCCCGTCACAATTTAACGAGCATTGGGCGACTTATCCTTCGGTCTTTCAGCACTTCGCGAAACACTATAAAACCGGCGCTCCAATGCCAGAGGATCTCGTCGCTCGCCTCAGAAAAGCCGACACCTTCAACAAGGGGTATGGCATGACTGAGTTGCTCGCCGCTGCCGAACTGGACATGCAGTGGCACGCGCTCGGTGCCGATGCGCCGCTACAGAATCCGGATGACTTCGAGAAGCAGGCTCTTGACCGCACCCACCTCAACGTAAGCTACGTGCCACCGCGCTACCGCTCGAGCTACTTCGCCCACATCTGGGGAGGCGGTTACAGCGCTGGTTACTACGCGTATCTCTGGACCGAAATGCTGGCCGACGACGGATACGCGTGGTTCGAAGAAAACGGAGGCCTGACGCGAGCCAACGGCGATCGCTTCCGCAAGATGGTGCTTTCACGCGGCAATACGGAAGACCTGGGAAAAATGTATGAGGCCTGGCGCGGAGCTCCGCCGAACTCGAAGGCGATGCTCAAGGACCGAGGGTTAGAAGAAGGTCCGGCGAAGTAGCGCGTACGGCGCAGCTTCATAGCCGGAGTAATCCTGTCTCCCGCTAAGCCTATTTCACCACCTGGTTCAAGACGGGAGACATGCTCTTTCCGGAGACTGCATCTCCCAGGTACTGAGCCGTGATCGGGTGCGTGCCGACGGCGAGAGTTGACTCGGTAAGTTTGGCTACGCCACCGCTCAACGTCACTGACCCGAGCGCGAGCGTTTCATCCATGAACACAACTTTGCCTGTCGGTGTCGGGCCGGCCGATCTAACCCTCGCGGTAAACGTTACCGCCTGGTTATAAGCGGAGGGATTCAGACTCGATTTCAACGCCATTGTCGTCGCGTACTTCTCGACAACCTGCTTCACTGACCCAGAACTCGGCTTGAAACTAGCATCGCCGACATAGGTTGCTCTGATGCTGTGCGTATTCACCGAGAGCGAGGAGGTGGTCAGCGAGGCTATACCGCTCGATGTGGCACCGGTTCCAATGGTGGCTATGCCATCGAAGAACGTGACCAATTCGCCATTGGGAACCGCGCCATAGGTCCATGCCACGGTCGCAGTAAAGGTCACAGGCTGCCCGACATGTGAAGGCGAACCCGAGGTGGTCAAAAGCGTCTTCGTCGGGGCAAGACCCACGTATTCTCTTAGGGTCGCGGACGTACTGCTGAAATCACTAGCGTCACCAGAGTACGCGGAGGTGATCGAGTAGACCCCTGATGCTGAATACGAAGTTTGGTACGTTGCCTGGTTGCCGGCCAAAGGGACCGTGGTCGTGGCACCACCGTGTTTGAACGCCACTGTTCCTACCAGCGATCCACCGGATTGGTTCGCGACCGTAGCGGTGTAGATCACGACCTGGTTGATAGGTGTTGGGTTCATGCTTGAAACCAGTGAGGTTGTTGTAGGGACGTGGGGGCCAGTATTGTTCAAAAGCACTCCCACCACGCCCCTTGTTTCATTAACCGGGCCACCGCACGCAAGACTGTTGGCGCTGCACGAATTGGCTATTAGCACGTCCTCTGTGCCGTCACCGTTCACATCACCCACCGCGAGTCCGAGAGCTTGATACCCACCAGAAGCGTAGTTCACCGCAGACTGGAAGGTTCCGTTGCCATTGCCCAACAACACAGCTACCGCGCCGCCATTATTAGCATCGCCAGCGAGAGACGAGTTCACTACCAAAAGGTCGGGCTTACCGTCACCGTTCGCGTCCGCGACTGCAAGCGCGACAGCTCCCCCGGGCTTCGAACCAGGGGGGTCTGAACTGTAAGTCACGGCTGGCTGGAAAGTTCCGTCACCATTACCCAGCAACACGCCAACTGTGTCTTGCGCATTGCACACCAGCAGGTCGATTGTGCCGTCCCCATTCACATCCGCGACGGCCACCGAGTTGGCCTGACCACCGCCAGAGTCGTAGCTTATTGCGGTTTGGAAGGTACCGTTGCCGTTTCCCAGCAAAACGCCTACGTCGTGGCTCTGGAGATTAGCTACTATCAGGTCGGGCTTGCCGTCGTGGTTCACGTCTGCAACAACCATCGATTTCGGCAGTGCACCGCCCGAACTGTAGATCATGGCTGCCTTGAAGGTGCCGTTGCCGTTTCCCAACAACACGCCTACTGTGCCGTCGCAATTTGCGTCGCCGCAGGCGTTAGTCACCAGCAGGTCAGAACGGCCATCGCCGTCCACATCCGCGACCACTACCGACCCGGGGTCCGACCCACCCGAGCGATAGATCACCACCGGCTGGAACGTGCCATCGCCGTTTCCCAGAAGCACGCCCACAGTACCGTCGTAGCTACAACTGAAGTCGCCGCAGGCATTGGCCACCACGATGTCGGGCTTGTGATCGCCGTTCAGGTCCGCAATTACCACTCCCTCATCAAAAAATGGGTTCGGTGCACCGCCCGAATCGTAGGCTATTGCCGATCGGAACGTTCCGTCGCCATTGCCCAACATTACGCCGACAGAGCCATGACCACTCTGACAACCGCTGTCGGCGCACCTGTTCCCGACCACTAGGTCAAGTTTGCCGTCACCGTTGATATCCCCCACGACTACGGAGGTGGCAGTGTATCCACCTGAGTCGTAAGCAACTGCTGGTACGAAAAGGGGCGATCCTGAGTTCGTCGATTGGTCGCCTAATCCAACGCTTCCAGAAACCTGACCTGCGCCCGTTACTTGCGCAAGCGCGGCGCCCGCGATCAAAAGAGTCAAAAGAACGACGAAAGAAGCGACAAGGCTAAAGGAAGAATTACGAGTGAGCTTGCGCGTCATGGGAGACCTCCTTCATGGATGGAAGCAGGGGGCCCTAGTTTAGGTCGATCACTCAGCTACGAGAATCACGCGCTACGGGCGTTCTGATCTCGAACTGCCATGGCCCAAAATACGAATTGTCGCCGACAAGCTACTTGCTGGAGGGGCCGAAATCTAAAGCCATCGCCTCAGGGGGTGTGCACGTGATGGGACCTGCTCTTCGGAAAGGCTAGACGTGTCGATATCACATCACTGTGCCCGTCCTGTCAAGCGAAATGGAGTAGTAGGTTACATCTCGATCTGCGGCGAATCGCCGAGAGCCACATTTGCCGCCCGCACCCAACTCGCCACCCTGCCCCTTTTCCGAAGTTGCCGGAATCCCTGCTTCTTGTCATAATTATTAGGCTCTGGCCTGAAACGGCGTTCTGGGCAGGTTCTTTGCCTGGCGTTGTCGATGCCACATGACATCTTTTTCTAAGGTCTTTTCGCCCACCAAGAACCGGCGTCTGAACGAGCTCGTCGGGTTCCTGTTGTGCGTCTCCGCGCTCCTCCTTTTCCTTGCACTGGCGTCATATTCGCCGCTCGATCCTTCGCTCAATAGCGCGTCCATCCTCACCGGATCGCACGCGGCCCGCAACTGGATCGGCATCTTCGGGGCTTATCTCTCCGACATAATCCTGCAGTTTTTGGGCATCGGATCGTTTCTTCTACCCATCTTTCTCGGGATGCTCGGGGCGCGCTGGTTTCGCTCGCGCGCGGTGCAGACTCCGATTGCCAAGACCCTTGGCGGAGCATGGCTACTCATTTTTGTACCCGCGCTGCTGGCGATTTTGCCGGGACATTTTCGCTGGATGGGCGCCATTCCGATCGAAGGCCTCGTCGGCCGCATCGTCGGTGATGTATTAATCCGTTACTTGAACGTTGCAGGCGCGTACATTGTCTGCACGACGGTTCTGGCGGTCGCACTTTACCTGACGACTGCCTTTTCGTTCTCGGCGATTGAACTCTGGGCGCCGACGCGCTTTGCCTTCGTCGTTGCATTACGAGACCGCTACCAAGACTGGAAGGCGGACCGCGAGCGCAGGCGGCAACAAAAAGAACTGGAAAAGCGTCGAGCCGACAAGCCCGTGGTCACCACGCAGCTAGTGCCGGCGCGTCAGACGGCGCCGCGCTTCGAGACTCCCCGATCTGAACCCGTACAGCGAGAGCGGGAAATTCCCGGAGCGCAGCCGGGAGCGCAGACGATGTCTTCAGCTCCGCGGACTGGCATCGAGCGCATGATGGCCGACGAGGGAGTCGAAGAAGGATCCGACTTTGCACCGACGCCGAGCGCCGGACCGTCATCGCCATCCTCGATTGCGGTCACCGAGCGAGCTGACACCGAGCAAAAATCCGGAGTGAAGACGACGCTTCCGAAGATTGCCGGCAGCTATAAGCTGCCGCCGTCAAGCCTGCTGCACCGGCCGGACGAGCAGCAATCCGTTAACGAAGAAGAACTCAAAACCGTTGCACAGGTTCTGACGGCGAAGTACGCGGAGTTCGATGTCCACGGGCAGGTCACGCAGATCAATCCTGGCCCGGTCGTCACCACTTTCGAGTTCAAGCCTGAGGCCGGCATCAAATACAGCCGCATCATCGGACTCACCGATGACCTCTGCCTCGCGCTGCGCGCGGAAAGCATTCTGGTCGAGCGCATGCCGGGCAAGAGCACCGTCGGCATCCAGGTACCGAACCGCGAGCGTGAAATCATCTGGCTGCGCGAGAACATTGAATCGCAGGAATTTCTCGGCACAAAATCCAAGCTCACGATCGCCATGGGCAAGGACATCAACGGACGCATCGCCGCAGCCGACCTGGCCAGCATGCCTCACCTGCTGATCGCAGGTTCGACCGGTACCGGCAAAAGCGTGGCCGTCAATTCGATGATCATGTCGATCCTGTATAAGTCGACGCCCGATGAAGTGCGCCTCGTGTTAGTCGATCCGAAGCGCCTGGAACTTGGCAACTACGAAGGCGTGCCGCACCTCTACACTCCGATCATCACCGAGCCGAAACTGGCTGCGAATGCGCTGCGCAACGCCGTCCGCGAAATGGAGCGCCGTCTCAAACTGCTCGCCGCGAAAGGCGTCCGCAATATCGACAGTTACAACCGGCTCTTCGACGACACACCCAGCCTCTTCAGCGAGCAGACGAACCCCGAAGACGGCCCGATTCCGAAGATTGTCATCATCATCGACGAACTGGCTGACCTGATGATGCTCGACGGCAATAACGTCGAAGAATCCATCACTCGTCTGGCCCAGATGGCGCGCGCGGTCGGCATTCATCTTGTTTTGGCAACGCAAAGGCCTTCGGTCGACGTCATCACTGGACTGATCAAGGCGAACTTCCCTGCCCGTGTGTCGTTCAGAGTTGCGACCAAAGTCGATTCGCGCACGATTCTCGATGCGAACGGCGCCGAATCGCTGCTGGGGCGCGGCGACATGCTCTACCTACCCTCGGGATCGGCGCGTGTGCACCGCCTTCATGCTCCGTATGTCACCGAGAAAGAGATCGCGGCCGTTGTCGAATTCTGGAAGGCGCAGGGCCAGGCGCAGTATCAGGAAAAATTCCTGGAGACTCCGAAAGAAGATCGCGAAGGTTCGGCCGATGGCGATGACTCCGGAGAAATTTCCGCCGACGACAACGATCCGCTCTACAACGATGCCGTGCGCCTTGTGATCGAATTCGGCAAGGCTTCCACTTCCCTCATCCAACGCCGCCTGCGCGTCGGCTACGGCCGCGCCGCCCATCTCATCGATCTGATGGAACGCGACGGCATCGTCGGCGCCGCCGACGGACCCAAGCCTCGCGAAGTCCTGAAACGTCCCAGCTGGCTCTCGGAAGTTGAAGAGTCGATGCGGTAGGGATTTCTCCCTCCTGTTCTATGCGCGACGGTACCTTACCGTCGGCTCGAAGAAGTTTGCCGGCAGCGAAATTCCCACGGACCTAAGTTTCTCCTCGAACCGCGGCCGAATGCCGGTGGCCGAAAACGTCCCCATCGTTCGGCCTTCGGCAGAGACTCCGTGCTTTTCGAACAGAAAGACATCCTGCATGCTCACGATATCGACTTCCATTCCCGTGATCTCGGTGATATGGGTGAGGCGCCGGCTGCCGTCGCTGAAACGCGCGACTTGCAGCACCAGCGTCACCGCCGATGCGATCTGTTTGCGAATCGCTTTTTCCGGCAGATTCACGTTGCCCATCATGACCATGGTCTCAAGCCGTGCGATCGCGTCGCGTGGGCTATTTGCATGGACCGTGGTCATGGAGCCATCGTGACCGGTGTTCATGGCCTGCAACATATCGAGCGCTTCGTCGCTACGGACCTCGCCTACAATAATCCGATTCGGACGCATGCGCAGGCTGTTGATCACCAACTGCCGTTGCATGATTGCGCCTTTGCCGTCCGGATCGGCCGGGCGGCATTCCAGGCGGACGACGTGCCGCTGCTTCAACTGCAACTCGGCCGAGTCTTCGATGGTCACGATGCGTTCTTTCTCGGAGATGTAACCCGACAGCACGTTCAATAGAGTCGTCTTCCCCGCGCCAGTGCCCCCGGAAACAACAATGTTGATGCGCGCTTTCACGGCGGCGCGGAGCAACTCCAGCATCGGTTGCGTGAGCATCTGGGCCGCGAGCAGATCGCGTTCGGTAATCGGGATCTGCCCGAAGCGCCGAATGGAAAGATGCGGGCCATCGACCGCTGCTGGCGGAATCACTACGTTCACACGGGAGCCATCCGCCAGGCGGGCGTCAACCATGGGCGAGGCCTCGTCGACGCGTCGTCCGATCGCGGAAACGATCTTCTGGATAACCTGCATCAGGTGAGCGTTGTCTTTAAAGACGGTTGCGGATTCTTCCAGGATGCCGGAGCGCTCTATGTACACTTCTTTGGCGCCGTTTACGAGAATGTCGCTGATGGTCGGATCCTGAAGCAGCGGCTCCAACGGGCCGAATCGCAAGGCCTCCCCAAGAATCTCGAGCGTGAGTCGCTCTTTCTCTTGAGTGCTCATAGGAGTTGTCAGCTTGGCCGCCAGTTGTTGAATTACCGCGTATATCCGGCGTTGCGTATGTTCGTCGGGTTGCATTCCCAGTTTGTCGAAGTCAATGTGGCCGAGTAGTTCGCGATGAAAGGCGATTTTCAGGTTGTGATACTCGCGAAAGCCCAGACCACCGATTTTCTTTGCTTCGTGGGAAATCGACAGGCCCGGCGTTGGCGGAGTGGACATTAGATAGGTATCTCTTCCTAAATTCAGGTTAACGGCTGTGATTGTCCTCTTAAAGCCTCGGCGGAGTCAACGTAGAGCTGCGTTTCTGTGCGCTTGGCGGTCAAAGTGTACCTCACGAACAAGCTGATGACGTGATAGATGTAGTGCATGAAATTCCACACCGAATACCTTACCCTACACACAAAAACCAAGCGCGCCTACATTCATCTGACCCCGCAGGTCGAGGCCGCTCTGAAAAAATCTGGGATCAAAGACGGGATGATCCTTGTCTCCGCCATGCACATTACCGCTGGAATCTACGTCAACGACAACGAGAGCGGACTGATCAAAGATATCGACCAGTGGCTGGAGACGCTCGCTCCGTTCCGACAGAACTACCGGCATCATCAGACCGGAGAAGACAACGGAGATGCGCATCTGAAGTCGCTGATCATCCATCACGAAGTGATTGTCCCGGTCACGAACGGCAGGCTCGACTTCGGCCCGTGGCAACAGATTTTCTACGCCGAATTCGACGGGCAGCGCGACAAGCGGATGCTGATTAAAGTCATGGGAGAATAGCCGACTTGGTTTATCCTCATAAGCCACGAGTTTCCACAGCTGACAGGAGCCTAACAACATGTCCGATGAACTGAGCGAACTGCACGAGCACGCCGAACATGCCCGCGAGCATCCAGAAATTGCTCCCGTCACGCTGACCATGGCCGTGCTCGCCGTGTTGGTCGCGGTAGCGTCGCTGCTGGGGCATCGCGCTCACACTGAAGAAATCATCCTGCAGAATAAAGTCACCGACGAGTGGGCTTTTTATCAGGCCAAAAATATTCGTCGCCACAACGACGAGATGTTCGCCGATCTAACCGCCGTGGTGAATCCAAAGGACCAGGAAACCCTCGGCAAGCTACAGGAGAAATACAAGAGCGAGGCCGATCGATATAAAGACGAGCAGAAGGAACTTGAGGCGAAGGCGCACGAAACCGAAAACGAGCTTAAACTCACCGCCCGAAAGGCGGACCGCTTCGATCTCGGCGAAGTCTTTCTGGAGATTGCGCTGGTAATTACCTCGATCACGCTGCTTTCCGGGCGTCGCATCTTCTGGCACCTCGGGCTGTTGCTCGCGGTCGTTGGTATTGTCGCGGCAGCTTCTACATTGCTGCTTCACTAGTCTCGGAGCCTCGTGTTCGGCCGTCTTGTGACTGCCCTGAGTGCCTTATTGCAGCGCGTAGAGATTGCCGTCCAAGCTCCCAAAGTAGACCACGCCCTTGTCCACCACAGGCGACGAGACAATCGCTCCGATGGAGATGAAGCGGTAGATGTCAATGTACATATCCTCAAAGTCTCCAAAGACCGGAGCGAACGCCCCCTGGTTGAGCGTGCCGTCAGCGTTCAGGATTTTCAGCGGATCTTTTTTCGAGGCTTCGGTTTGGAACTCCCATGCGAGTTTTCCTGACTTGGCATCGACAGCATAGAGTCGTCCGTTGTGGTCGCCGACGTAGGCCAAGTCTCCGGCCAGTGCGGCCGAAGAAAACATGTAAGCTCCGGCGTTGAAATTAAAGCGTAGGCGTCCATTCTTCGCATCCAGAGCCATGAAGCGCGAACTGTCGGAGGTCCCGACATAGACCATCCCATCGCGCACGGCCGGTGTGCCGATCACCCATGACTTGGCCGTTGGATAGTCCCACTTTTTGCGGCCGGTGGCGGCATCCAGTGCATAGACGTGAGCGTCACGGCATCCGATGTAAACCGTGCCGTCTACCACCGCCGGGGACGACTGAAAGCCGACCTGGTTGTGAATCGTATTATCCTCTCCGCTCTTGAAAGACCACTTCTCAAGGCCGGTGTCAGCGTCGAGCGCGTAGAGATAACTATCCCAACTGCCTATATAGACGGTGTTGTCGACCACCGCCGGCGAAGAGTGCACAACGTCTTTGGTCTGAAACTTCCAGAGCAACATTCCGGTCTGTGCGTCCACGGCATAGACGTTGCCGTCTCCGCTGCCAAAGTAAACCTTGCCGTTGGCCGCTGCCGGGGACGAAGTAAAGATGTCCCATGCGTCAGGAATCGTTTGAGCCGCGGACGGATAGCCATGAAGATTCTTGGCTTCAAATTTTCGCTCATATTCCATCCCCGAGACCCATTTCGGCTGCCCCGTCTTGAGGTCGAGAGCGGCCAGCGAACCCGCTGACGAAACGAAATAGAGCGCGTCGGCGGTCACCGCCGGAGAGGACGCGATCGGCATTCGCGACTTGAAGTTCCACTTCTCCTTGCCCGTTTCCTGGTCGAGGGCGTAGAGGTGTCCGTCCATCGCACCGATATAGACCACGCCGTCGGCAATCGCTGGCGAAGCCACGATGGGGCCTCCAGCCTTGAATGCCCACTTCACGCCGCCCAGCTGTTTTGGACCTGCCGCCCCATAGATCCCGGAGTGTGCGTTGTTTCCGTGGAAGGTGTTTTGAGCGAAGCTGCTGGCAACGGCGATAAGCAAGATCAGGGCAATTCTGTTCATGCAGTCTCTCTCCAAAATGGGCTTCGATGGGCGCGGCACGAAATCACTGGCCAAGCCGGACGATTACCGAACGATTATCGAATTATGAGACGACTGATCGCGCTCGAAGTGATCGGAGCCGGGGGCGAAACGCATGGTTCGAGGGATGCATCGCAACCAATTTGATTGTGAGCGGGATCACACGGAGATGTTTACTATTTGATGACGACGATTCGGCGCACGTGACCATCGTCCGTCGCCCGAAGATCGCACCCGGTTGACTCGATGTCAGGCTTTGTCACTTAAGTCGCTGTGATTGCGAGTCATAGCTAGTCCTGCCAAGAGCGCGTTACATTCGGCCACATGCGTGCACTGTCGTTGGAATCTCTCTGGCCGAAACTTACAGAAGAGAAGAATGGACCAGCCTCCATGCTTCATAAATGCGCCAACCCCGCATGTACGATACCTTTTCGTTCGATGCACAATGGCAAACTATTTCTGGCCGAAACTTTTCCGTCCGACATTAACGCGCCCTTCGATGGCAATCGTAGAAAGATACGCCGTCGTGAACACTTCTGGTTGTGCGATGCCTGCTCTTCGCACTTCACCCTGCGTTTCGATGCCACACGCGGAATGTTAACTGTCCCCCTCCACGAGCCTGTGCTGCCGCGGTATCTAAGTTACGCCGTCGGCAATGCCAGCTGATTAAACGGGGGGAACTCGATGGACTACGCCATTACCAGACGTGCGCCGTGCTGCGTTTGCGGTCTCGACACCTTCCGCCACACGGGGTGGTTTCTCGTCGTTGAAAACCGTTGGGTCGACCGCATCAAGATCCTTTCATGGCATCCCGCGCTTGCCACGCAAAAGGATATGAAAAGTGTCTGCTGCCGTCAGCATCTGAAGACGCTGGTCGGTCACTGGCTGACGCAGGCCAGCCTGCGGCTTCCGCCAGCACATAATCCGCCGTTGGCGATTGGCAGCGACGGCAATCTGCGCGATCCCGATCTCGGGCCAAACTCGGTCGGCCGCCTGGTCGGCGAGCTGTCCGTCCATCGCGAGTCATTTTCCCGGGTTTGGTCGGGCTCGCCCGCCGCTCTGGAATATATCCTCGACGCGCTGATTAACATCGGCGCCGAAAGCAAACCGCAGAAAATGGAGTTCCGGCTCTTCGATCGACCTGACTCTTCGCAGCGACTCTCACTCCAATAAAGCGCTGGCAGAGCCTATTTCTGCCAGCGCTCCCTCCACACGCGCCAGTCTTTTTCCATAGCCTCGGCCATGGCTTCGGCAGCGGCGAGCAGCCAGCTTCCCTTTCTTCCGCGCAGATCTTTCAAAATTGCCTTTCGCTTTTCAGGGGTTCCGAGGTGTATGTTTGCGGTCTCGCGGCCCATCGCTTCCAGCAACCGGCATTCGCCCTTATTGGTCCCCAGCGCCTCCAGTTCGATGCGCGAGCAATGCGGCGATAGTCGTCTGACGATCCAATGACCGCGCATCTGGACGTACGGGTCAGGACAACGCACCGCTCGCCGGAGAATCGCCGCGTAAAGAATCTCAGCCGGAGCGCGCTCGGGCCTCAACCATTGCAACGCTGATCCTGTCAGGGCTTTTGCTTCCCGAGCGACGCGGCCTCCGTTCCACTGGGCAATCGCCACCAACCGCACCCGCCCCAGGCTTCCGAGGCCCGCTCTGCGCCGCGCCACGCGATATTCGATTCGATGTTCAGGCAGCAGATGTTCGAGGGCTTCGCGCGCGCTTTCTGGGATTTCTCCCTTCACCGTTTGCAAACGATCGATTTTTTCCCAGAACAGGACCGGATCGCGCAACTTGCTCTCGGCAATCGCCCGCAGCCACGCATGGCTCTCTTCGAGCACAAATGGGCTGCCGCCATCCTCAAGGCCAGTCACATATCCTTCAAGAATCGATGTCGCCGAATCTTTAGCCTTCATCGTCAGACGTTTTTCACGAGCCGCGAGCAACGCGCTCGTTGCCAGCCGCACCAGATCCATGGTGTAGGGATACACTGACGCTTCGTCAAAATCATTGATGCCCCACACCAGGCGACCGTCGGTATCGCGCCAGGTGCCGAAGTTTTCCACGTGCAGGTCGCCGACCGACAAGATGTGCGGCGCTTTTTCCAGCTCGCCGCATCCTTCCGGCCACATCTCGAGCCAGCGATAGAAAGTCGCGCGGAAAAACGGAAACGGCGCTGCCGCCATCTGCTCGTGTTTGAACTGCAAGTCGGGCTCGACAATGCGAACGCGTTGCCGGAGCCAATCTTCAAAGTTCCTTGTAGCTTTCACGATATTCATAAATTTCTCAATGACAGGTAGCAACAATAAGAAGGACAACAGGCGGTGTCAAGGAAGCATAGGGCGGAATCGCGGACGCAAAAAAAACCCGTGGCATGAAGCCACGGGTCCAGTCGCGGATGCTCTCGCCTGAAATTTTGTATGACACAGTTAATCCGGAGCGCGGATTTCCCCAATCCGCGCTCCGGCACCGGGGAGCCAGGAGACCAGCCCACGGTGATTCTGTTTACCGCCCGTCTGCTACTTGCCGGTGCCGTTGAGTTGGACAGTCTGAGTGCCGACAGCGTCCTTGATCGACAAAGTCGCGGTCCGCGCACCAGTCACAGTTGGTGTGAACGTCACGGTGATGGTGCAATCCCAGCCAGCCTTGCGGCTCGTTCCGCAGGTCGACTTGGCGCTGAAATCACTCGCGTCGGTGCCTCCCAGCGTGATGCTGGTGATCGCCAGCGACGTTTTCTGATTGTTGGTGAGAATTACGGTCTCCGGCTTTTTCGAGCCGACCGTGACCGATCCGAAGTTGACGTTCAGCGGCGAAATGCTCACGGGCTGCGTGGAATTGAGCATGAGGCTGACGAACGCGCCGTTGCCTCTGTTGAGCAATGCCACATCGGGCATTCCATCGCCATTGAAGTCCGCCACTGCCGCGCCGACGTCACCCGTGCCCGTGTAATAGAACTCCGTGGGGGTGAACGTGCCATTGCCATTGCCCTGAAGTAGGGCGGGCCCGAACTCAAAGTTGCCCGCGCTATAGGGGATGATTACATCGAGGTTCCCATCTCCGTTTAAGTCGGCCGCAACCGGTGCATTACTGAAGGCGCCCCCGCCCACGCAATTGATTGTGCCGGCGGTAAACGTACCGTTACCGTTTCCCTGAAGAAACTGAGCGCCAGAACCGCAGTTGGGTATGCCATTGACCGTGGCCAGCAAGTCCTGCTTTCCGTCCTTGTTGAAGTCGCCGGCGACGGCGGCATCCACAACGTACGACGTCTGGGTTTGGACAGGGGTGCCGAAGGTTCCATTGCCATTTCCGGGCAGCACCCAGACGGTGGAATAGGCTCCCCTCGACGTCAACGCGATGTCCATCTTGCCGTCACCGTTGAAGTCGGCAAAGGTTAAGGACTCCTGGTAAAAGAGGTTGGCAACGGCGGGAACCAGGGCCTCTGTAGTGTAGGTTCCACTGCCCTTGTTGAGCAGCACGCTGAGGGTGCCATCGGAGTTGGCGATGACGATGTCGAGTTTGCCATCGCCGTTCACGTCTACCAGATAGACTTCTTCCTCCTGCGCATTGGTCCCAGCTCCTGTGGGGTAAAAAACGGCCTTTTTGAATTTGCCTGTGCCTAAGCCGAGCAGGACTGCAACCTCGTGGTTACAACTGTCGGAACCGCCGCCGAAAACCGCTACCAGGTCGGCTTTGCCGTCGCCGTTCACATCTCCGGCGGCGATGCCATAGGTAAATGTGTTGGTGCACACGGAGGTGATGAGTTGCTTGGCGGTGAGTGTTCCGTGTTGAGCGCCAAGGACAACGGCCAGGCTCCCAGAAGTTGGTCCCTGTGCGGCCACATCCGGAATGCCGTCGCCATTAAAATCCGCGACGGCGATATTTTGGTACTGGACTTCGAGGGCGAACGGGAATGACTGAGCCGTTTGGAAAGTTCCATCTCCACGGCCTAGGGAGACGGTGTTGGTAAAGAAGCCGTCGGTATCCAGCAGATCGAGCGCGCCGTCGCCGTTGAAATCGCCCAGAACAACGAGAAAATTGCTGCAATCGTTGCAGCTTTGGAGCGGGTAGACCTGCCCCGTGGTGAAGGTGCCTTTGCCGGTTCCGTAAAACGTGTAAACGTCACCGAACCCATCGGGAACAACGATATCCAGTTTCTTGTCGTTGTTGATGTCGGCCAGGACAAGGTTGTTGGTGGCGTAAAGAGCAACGCTGCCGACTGTTCCGCCTACCTTGAATGTGCCGCTACCCTGATTCAGGTAGACGATGGCTGTGGCACCACCTGCGCTGCCGACCACGACGTCTGGCTTCTTATCGCCGTTTACGTCACCGATAGCGATGCCGGCGCCCGCAAAAACACCTGAGATCGCGACAGGGTAGTATGCGGCCGATCCAAATGTGCCGCTGCCCGTGTTCAACAGAATGCTGATCCCGCCGCCGGTGGTGTCGTTGGAATCGAAGGCGAGGTCGGGTTTGCCGTCGCCATTCAGATCGCCGACCGCCATTGACTCGCAGTTGCCAATGGCATTCGTGCAAACTGTGGTGTTAGCAATTGGCGCCTGGAAAGTGCCGTCGCCATTGCCCAGGAACACGAACACGCCGTTGTAGGGAGTCATAGCGACGATATCGATTTTGCCGTCGCCGTTCACATCCATAGCGACGAGGTTATTCGGGCCGGGATTGGTATTGCCGCTGTTCGGAGCCGAATAGGTTGCGTTGTAAGTAAGGCTGCCGGCGCCATTGCCGAGGAAGATATGAAGTTCCGAGTTGCCCGTATTAGCGTTCACCGCCCACACGGCAACATCGAGCAGGTGGCTGCTAGTAAAGTCGCCCGTGGCGATCGCTTCCCAAAATATATCGGTGGCAGATACGTTGAGCGAGATGGGTGCCTGGAACGTACCGTCGCCCTTGCCCAGGATCACGTTGAGATTGCTGCCATCAAGGGTCAGGACATCCAGCTTGCCGTCGCCGTTGAAGTCCCCGGTAGCGGCAGCCGTCACAGAGTTAGCGCAGGGGTAGGAACTGCAGTAGGCGGCAGTAAAAGTGGTGGGCGCCGGGAAAGCGACGGGAGTCTGCGCCTGAGCCCGAGTCGAGACTCCAGCGGCGATCAGCACAATGGCCAACACGGTGAGCGCAAATGCGGCCGTGTGGGGATTTATTCCAGTTTTGGGGCGGAACGAAATCATGAAGTGTCTCCTTGGGAGTAAAAGTTGCCGTTTGTTCTGGGGATATGGGCAATGGCTCCGTGGTCGTTGATCCGCTCTCTGGCCCTTGGCGGAGACGGCCGCGAATGCACGCCGACTGTCGCCGCAAACGGGGCTTCTGGTCAAGGCTTTGGACGCGACGCGTTCGCTGCATCGAAGCGACGGAATATCTGTTTTATGTACAGTGTGTTACGAGAAGTTATTGTCTGGATTAGGTAGCCAGAAAGTGCCAGTCCCAGGGCGTTCCCTCGATGCTAGACTGGTGCATCCCCCCGACTTCTATCTATGGGTGTGTCCATCGAGCCTCAGGCAGTTGTTCGCTTCGGTGTGTTTGAGGCCGACCTGCGCGCGGGTGAACTGCGCAAGACGGGTGAACTGCGCAAGAAAGGAGTCAGGGTCAAGATTCAGGATTTGCCCTTCCGCACCCTGAAACTTCTACTCAGCCGACCCAATGAAATCGTCACCCGTGACGAATTCCGGCAAGCCCTGTGGCCGCAGGACATTTTTGTCGATTTCGACCGTGGGATCAGCAGCGCCATCAAGCGGCTGCGCGATGCTCTAGGCGACTCGGCCGATAATCCCATCTTTATCGAAACCATCGAGCGCCGGGGCTACCGCTGGATCGCGCCGACCCAGATCCCGTCCACCCATACGGATTCACTGCCCGAAGCCATCGCCAACGGTAAACCGGAACTTCCCGATCCCGCAGCAGGTGTTATTCCGTCTCCCGCAAATTGGAAACCGGTCCTGGCACTATCTGTGCTGGCGGCGCTCTTTTTGCTCTGGACTTTCTGGCGGAAACACGACGCCGGACGCGATCAGTCACCCAAGGCGAGCACCCCTCAGGCGTCCTCGTCCACATCTTCATCTCCATCAACTCTTCCATCTGGTGCCGCCACAAGTTCGTCTCGTCCTCCAGCCAATCGCGAGGCCGAGGAGTTCTACCTCAAAGGCCGCTATTACTGGGAGAAGCGCACTCCCGAGAGCCTGAACAAGGCCGTGGACTCCTTCACACAAGCGATCGTTCACGACCCGAATTACGCGCCGGCCTACGTGGGACTCGCCGATTGCTACAACCTGCTCCGCGAATACACCGTGATGCCCTCCTCGGAGGCATATCCCCGCGCGATGGCCGCCGCGAAGAAAGCCGTCGAACTCGACCCGCAGTCTTCCGAGGCCCATGCCTCTCTGGCGTTCGTTTCTTTTTTCGGAATGACGGATACCGGAACCGCCGATCGTGAATTCCTGCGGGCCATTGAACTCAATCCAAACAACAGCATCGCTCACCACTGGTATGCAAGCTACCTCATGTGTATGCGGCGGTTCCCGGAATCCCTGGCGGAAATCGAACGCGCGCAGGCCCTCGACCCTGCTTCGAAATCTGTTCTGGCCGACAAAGGGATCTTGCTCTTCGACGCGGGCCGCCAGCAGGAGGCCATCGCGTTGCTTAAACAGATGGAAGAAAACGAACCTGACTTTATTTCTCCTCACCGCTTTCTGAAGGAAATTTATCTCATCACTGCGGATTATCCACACTACCTGGTCGAGGCGCGGAAAGAAGCCATGCTGGTGCATGACGCCTCCGCTCTCGCCGTCGCCGACGCCACCGAACGAGGTTTTGCCAGGGGAGGAGCCAAGGGCCTGCTCGATGCCCTGGTCCTGCAACAGCAAAAACTCTATGATCGCGGGCGGTTTTCTCCGCTTTTCCTCGCTGCAACTTACTCGGTTGTCGGCAACAAGCAGAAAGCGTTGGACTACCTGAAGATTGCCTACGATCAGCATTCCGACGGCGTAGTGCAAATGGCGTCGATGCGCGAGTTCGACCATCTGCACGGCGATCCCACCTTCCAGAAAATGCTCGCCGACGTGGGGTTGCCCCCGATCAACTAGCGCACAACTAATGCGCGGCTCTCCGCCTCGGCTACATCGCTGCACCCGCTCTGCTATCATTTGCGACGCTCATGACTGAAAACTCTCATCCGCTCAAGTGGAAAACAACCGCCATTGCACCGGTCGTCGTCATGGTCATCATCATGATGATGCTTGCACTGATGTCTCCCACCATTCTGAGCGCTGCACCCAAGACTCCAGCCAGTTTGCACACCGTAACCATGGTCCAGAAATGGATTCCCATGCCCGATGGCGTGCGCCTGGCCGCGACGCTCTACATGCCGAGCGAAACCAAGCCGGGAGAGAAATTTCCCGCGCTGCTCGAATACCTTCCCTATCGCAAAGACGATTCCACTGCCGTGCGCGACTATCCCGTTCATAGCTGGTTCGCGGCCCGCGGATACGTCAGCGTGCGCGTCGATATCCGCGGCTTCGGCGCGAGTGAGGGCGTACCCACGAACCGCGAATATTCCGAGCAAGAGCAACTCGACGGCGAGCAAGTGATTGCATGGCTCGCCTCGCAGCCCTGGTCCACGGGCAAAGTCGGAATGTTCGGCATTTCATGGGGAGGCTTTAACTCGATCCAGATGGCGATGCGCAACCCGCCCGCTCTTAAAGCGATCATTGCAGTCGACGCGACTGAACAACTTTTCCACGACGACGTTCACTACGTCGACGGCATGATGCACTTCGACGAATTCGAACTCAACATGGACCTCGCTCCCTCGATCACCGGAGCGCCCGACTATACGATCGATGAGAAAGTCCTTGACCCCCGCTTCGATTCGCCGCCCTGGTCGCTGATGTATTTCAAACACCAGCGCGACAGTGATTTCTGGCACGCTCCGCTGCGCCCGCTGAGCGAAATTAAAGTTCCCTGCTTTCTCATCGGAGGCCTCTTCGACGGCTATCGCGACAACATCCCGCATATGTTCCAGCAAGTCAAAGCGCCGCTGAAGGCGATCGTCGGCCCCTGGAATCATACTTTTCCTCATGACTCCGCGATGGGACCGGAGATCGAGTGGCGTGAAGACGCTCTCCGCTGGTGGGACTATTGGCTCAAGAATCGCAACACCGGCATCATGGAAGAACCACCACTAGCCATCTACATGCAAGATTGGCACCCTCCCGATGCGAATTTGAAAATCGTGCCCGGGAAATGGCGCGCCGAGAGCGGATGGCCGCCGAGAGGCACGGCGAACACGACTCTTTATCTCTACGACGCGCATGTGCTTTCGACCGAACCAGCGAAGCCCGCAGCTCACCAGCTCCGCTACGTTCCGAGCATTGGCGCGGAAGCTGGATTCTGGTGGGGCGAGTTACTCACGGATCAGCGACCAGTAGATGCGTTCAGCCTGACTTATGACTCGGCCGTGCTGACGCAAGATCTCACCATCCTCGGCCGTCCGCATGCGCTACTGCGAGTGAGTTCCACCGCGCCGCTGGCCGACTGGTTTGCCCGCCTGTCTGATGTCGCGCCCGACGGCACGGTAACTCAAATCACTGGAGCCGGCATCAACGGCGCGCAACGAGAGTCTTCGTCTGACCCAAAAGACCTGGTCGCGAACGAAACTTATCCGCTCGACATAGAGATGCACTTAGCCACATGGACCTTTCCCAAAGGCCATCGTATCCGGCTGGCAATTTCGAACGCCCTCTGGCCCATGGTTTGGCCCACCCCATACGCTATGACGACCACGCTACAACTGGGCGGCGAGATGGGATCGCGACTCGCCCTGCCGTTAGTTCCACCCTCGATGTACGCCACGCCACAATTCAACCCGCCAGGGCCGTCCGAGGAGCGGAGCGATATGAAGGACGAAGGCTATCCATGGCCCGGCGATTGGAAAACCGAGCGCGACGAGGTCAATGCGAAAACAAAGGTGACTTGGACAGGTAAGTCGGCGGAACTTTATCCTTGGGGAAAGGAAGATGATTTCGAGGGAATCACGTACTTAGTCAGTGACGACGATCCTGCCACGAGTTCCGTGCACGCCGAAGCTGAAATTGCGTTCCATCTCAAGGACCGCACCCTGATCTGGCAGGGGCATCTCACGCTCTCAAGCGACGCGCAGAACTTCTACTACAAGTACACCCGCCAGTTATTCAAAGACGGCCAGGAAATCAGGCAGAAGACATGGCAAGAAACAATTCCAAGGGACCATCAGTAAGCGGTGAGCTGTTGTGACCGCGACCCATTGCTATCTCGATCTACACGTGTCCCACGGTTACCCCAGCGGGAACTAAGCCGAGTTACTGTGGTTATCTTCGCTTCACCGCTGATTTTCGGTAGTCTAACAAGCAAATGAAGGCATTCATACGACCCTCTCTCACAGTGGCCCTTTCTGCGTGTTTTCTGGGCATCATCTTTTCCTCTTCCGCGTCTTCGGCTCAAGATCAGCCTCAAGCGAAGCGAAAAATCGTCAGCCAGGTGGTCCCGAACTATCCGGAACTGGCTAGCAAAATGAAGATCACCGGAACCGTCCGAGTCGAAGCGCTGGTCGCACCCAACGGAAAAGTAAAGACCACTCAAGTCGTCGGGGGCAGTCCGGTGCTGGTCAAGGCCGCTATCGATGCCATCGAAAAGTGGAAGTGGGGGCCTGCGCCACAAGACACCACGGAACTCATCGAACTAAATTTTCACCCCTAGACTTTCAGCGGTAAACGAAAGCAGCTAGGGACTACTGCGCACAGGCGGGCGCGCCGGCCGACTTATAGACCTTCCCGTCCTTCATAACAAAGTCGACCCGCTCAAGCAGGCTGATATCCTTGAGCGGATCTCCACTTACCGCAATCAAATCCGCGTACTTACCAGACTTGATCGACCCCAACTCATCCGAATGCCCTAAAAGATCGGCGGCGCTCGACGTCGCTGCCTGGATCGCCTGCATCGGAGTCATCCCGTATTTCACCATGAACGCAAACTGCTTTCCGCTGGTTCCGTATCTACATACGCCGGCATCGGTGCCAAATCCCATTTTCACTCCCGCGCGCACTGCCTTGCCAAAACTTTCGCGCTGTATTCTCCCGAGAGCTGCATCGTGCTCAAGAAAATCCGCGGGTTCGTGTCCCTGCTTTCCTAACTCTTGGATACATTCTTCGTCGTAGATATCCATGTCGAGATAAGTGCCGTGCTGTTTCGCCATGGAAATGATTTCGTCATCGAGCATTTCCGCGTGTTCGACTGAGGCTGCGCCCGCAAGAATTGCGTTTTTGATCCCTTGCGCTGCATGAGCGTGCACGGCGACGCGCAACCCGAAATTCTTTGCCTCGTCGACTCCGGCCTGCAATTCTTCCTCTGTGAACTCAAGCGACGCCGGACTGCTTCCATGCGTCAAGACCGCTCCCGTCGAGAGCATCTTGATCACGTCCGCGCCGTTATGAGCCAGCAACCGCACCTTCTGCCGCACCTCCCATGGACTGTTCGCTTCGCCGTAATGAAAGTCCCAGGGCAACTGGACGTCCGGAGCCTGCCCGGTCATCGCTCCGGCTCCGCCAGTGATCGTGATATACGCTCCCGCCACAAACATTCGCGGACCAATGACATCTCCTCGGGCGATTGCATCGCGGAGCGCAACGTCTCCCAACGCGCGGTAAGTTCCCACGTCACGCACAGCCGTAAATCCCGAAAGCAACATATCCCGGGCATTCGGAACCGATTCAAGAACTAACTGCTGCGCCGACTTACGCACCCTGTTGAAAGGCTCCTGATCCCAAGCACCATCCGCCAGATGCGTGTGGCAATCGATCAGCCCCGGGAGCACCGTCTTATCCGACAAGTCGATCCACTTCGCGTCGCCGGGGATTGATAGTTCCTTCCCGACGGCGGCGATCTTATTGCCGACAATCAGGATTTTCTGGTCGGTGAGCACCGTGCCTGAATCCGGATCAACTAAGCGACCTGCGCGAATAACCGTGGCCTGCGCAAAAACCAAATCGCAGGACGCTAGCAAAACCAGAATCGCGCTCAGGATCGCGCCGAAGATTTTCAGAAAAAGTCTCACGAAGTCCGTCCCTGCTTTAAATCCGCCGCCAGTAAGCGATGAAACAATTGCTCGCCTGCTTCCCGCCTCACAGAGAGCCGTCCCGCGCCGTAGGCTCGGGACTTTAGCCCGCGCTGTACCGCCTCGCAGATTCCCAAATCTTCGTCCTGCACGCGGTTCCCCACGGCGACGCTACCCTCGTTATAGGCACGCGCCGCCTCACTCACATCGCTGAAGTAGAAATCAAAAACCACGCGACAATGGTCCACATCCACCGGAATCACGAGGTTCGTATCCAGATAGCCTTCGTAGCAATTGAACATGAAATTCGGATGCAGCCAGAAATACCATGCCCGATCGCCGCGACGCGTCGTTCCAGTCGCTGCATCTTCGTTCGAGCTCACCATGGGGCTCGACTGCAGGCAAAACCGGTCCTCGTTTTCAATCGTGTAATGTTTGTAATCCAAAACCGAGTTGAGACCTTTATGTAGATGGGGCACATGGTATCCGCCATCGAGGTAATTATCGACGAACACCTTCCAGTTACAATGAATCTCGTAAGTCTGGCTGGTGAAGTAATGCAGTTTTGTCAATCCAAGCGGCGCCACGCGCTTAACGATACCACCTAAGAAATCAGACAGCGGCGCAGCGTGTGGATCCAAGTTAACGAAAACAAACTTCTCCCACGTGTCGACTTTGACCGGAACCAGCCCGTTCTCTTTGCGTTCAAAATTCTTGACGCCATCGAACTCCGGCATCCCCTTCAGTGCACCGTCTAGCCCATAATTCCAACCGTGATACGGGCAGTGCAAGATTGAAGCCTGCCCACACGGCTCGGTGACGACCGCCGCGGCGTGATGGCGGCAAACGTTGTAGAAGGCCCGCAACGCGCCGTCCGTGCCGCGCACCGCCACGAGGGGTTCTCCAGCAACCGTCGCGGTCACAAACTGCCCCGGCTTCTCCACCTGATCGACGCGGCCCATCACCTGCCACGTCTTCGAGAACACAGTCTGCCGTTCGAGTTCCGCAATGCGCGCATCCACATACCATGGGCCCGGGATCGTCGACGCCTCCGCCAAAGGCGCAGCGGCATCGTAGCTCGCGAGAATCTGCTCGACGGTATTGTGCGTGGTCATGCTCTTTTCCCCGCGACCTGAACTTTGTCAGATCCAATCGCTCGCCGCATCAACTCCACGAATTGCTCCATCCGAGCTTCTTTCTCCTCCGGCACGGGGCCTGACTTGCGAAATAGTCCCGGATCTAACTCCTCGGTCAGTAACGCATCCTGAAAACGATCCATCGTCCACTCCAGGATCGACCCGATCATATCTACATCCAGGTCCGAGCGCAGTTCCCCGCGCTTGACTCCAAAACTTACAAACTCGCGCCAACCGTAGGGATCCTCGGCAACCAGGAAGCGGTTGATTTCCCTCCGCAGCGCCAGATCCGTTCCGTAATTTCCGACCAGATAAATCCGGTATGCCGACCAGTTGTCGCGCACCATGTTTTCGGTCCGTCCCAGCCAATACCGCAGCACTTCAAACAGGCCTCGCTCCTGGACCGCTGCCGGAGCTTCCATATACTTCGGGAACGACTGCACCGCCTTTTTGTACGCCTCGAAGAAAAGTCCGTCCTTGCTTTTGAAGTGTTGAAACACCGATCCCTTGGCAATACCCAACTGCGCCGCAATATCCTCGACACGCGCCGCGCTATATCCGCGCTCGGCAAAATGCCGGATCGCCACGTCCACGATGCGCGCCCGCTTGGCCTCCGATCGCGGACGCGGCTTCGCGTCACGTCTCATCTGCGTGGGTTTTGCCAGACTACTGGTGATGCCTTCCATGGCCCATACTCCGAATTTATTTTGACCCTCGGTCAAAGCAAGATACAGCACCGGTAAACCATTTTTCAATGGCTTTTTTCGTGGCCTTTCGATAGTTTTCCTCAACCGGTGAATTCGTCGTTTGACCATCGGTCAGCACAATTATCAGAGAATGACCAGCTCCCGCAACTCGGTATACGACGCTATCGTTATTGGCGCCGGCCACAACGGACTGACTGCAGCCGCGTATCTGGCGCGCGCCGGATATTCCACTCTCGTCCTTGAACGCCGCGAGATCGTTGGCGGCTGCTGCGTGACCGAGGAAATTGCGCCCGGCTGCCGCGCCTCTACCACTTCGTACATCGCCAGCATGTTGCGCCCCGAAGTGATTCGCGACCTGCATCTCGCCGATCACGGATTGCGCATGGTTCCCTGCGATCCCTCGTTGCAAGTCCCCTTCCCCGACGGACAACTCGTTTCCTGGTGGGCCAATCGCGACAAAGTTGTCGAGGAACTTCGCAGGATTTCGCCAAGAGACGCCGAGACCTTCGTCCGCGTCGACGATCAACTAAAGAAACTAGCGCGCTACCTGCAACCATTTTTTCTGGAGCCCCCGCCTGAACCCGGCACCGAATCGTTCAACGGATGGTCGGAATTGTTTCGCGCCGGCAAACGCTTTCGCGGAATCTCTTCCACTGAAATTTCGCAGCTCGTATCGTTCCTGACTGGCAGCCTCGGCGACTTCCTCGACCGTAACTACGAATCTGACAAAGTGAAGACGCTTTTCCTCGCGAATAACGTCTACGGCAAACACGGAGGTCCCTACCAGCCCGGAACCGCGCTGGGCCTTCTGTTTCACTTACTAAGCGGTGGCGAGCACGACCAGCAAGGTTTCTACGGACACGTCATGGGCGGCATGGGGTCGATTACCAGCGCCATGGCCAAAGCAGCGCAAGGCTTCGGCGCAGAAATTCGCACCAGCACCCCGGTAGGCCAGATCGATTCGCGCGACGGAAAGGTGCGCGGCGTGGTGCTCGAAGATGGCACTGAAATTCGGGCTCGCGTTGTGCTTTCAAACGCCGATCCCAAACGGACATTTCTCGGCATGGTGCCGGAAACCGACCTTCCCGCCGATTTTGTCCGCGCCGTCCGTGGCATCAAGATGGACGGCCCGTGCGCCAAGGTCAACATGGTTCTGGCCGAAGAGCCGCGCTTTACCGGCACGCCCTCGAACTATGCGCAGCAACAGCGGTCGCTCTTCACGTTGATTCCGTCGCTCGAATTCGCCGAGCGCTGCTACGACATCGCCAAGTTCGGAGAAATCCCCGAGCAACTCTGGGTCGACTGCGTCATCGCGTCGAATGCCGACCCGTCGCTCGCTCCCGCAGGCAAGCACGTCATGACATGTTTTGTGCAGTATGTCCCCTACAAACTTCGTCAGGGCACGTGGGACGAAAATCGCGAACTGTTGGGCGATCGCGTCGTCAAGAAAATCGCCGAATACGCCCCAAACGTTCCCGGCGCGATTGTCGCCCGCCAGATTCTCACTCCTCTCGACCTTGAGCGCACTTACGGGTTAACGGAAGGCAATATCTTCCACGGCGATTTGACGCTTGAGCAATTATTTTTTAATCGCCCAGTCGCCGGATGGTCGCAATATCGCACCCCGATCGTCGGCCTTTACTTATGCGGCGCCGGTGCTCATCCTGGCGGCGGCGTCACTGGAGCCCCCGGGCACAACTGCGCCCATCAAGTTCTGCGCGACCTGAAAAAAGGCAAATTCAGAGAGGCCGTCGCATGAGTATCGTCATGAACGACGGTCTGCTGATCAAACCCCAGTTACTTCCATGTCATTTCAACGTTATTTCAAACGTCATTTCAAACGACAGGAGCACTTATGCCCAAGCAAGGAATTCTGGAACGACTGAAACACGGTCCCGTCCTCGGCGACGGCGGCTACCTGCTTGAACTAGAAAAGCGCGGATGGGTTCGTCCTGGGCCCTTCACTCCCGAGGTCGCCATTGTTTATCCCGAAGCTTTGCGCGAACTGCACATCGAATTTCGCGAAGCGGGCGCCGAAGTGCTCCAGGCCCTCACCTTCTATGCCAGCCGCGACAAACTGGCTACCGTCGGTCTCGAAGATCGCGTCGAAGACATCAATCGCAACGCTGTGCGCGTGGCGAAGGAAGTCGCTGGCGATCAGTGTTTAGTCGCGGGCAATCTAAGTCTTACGTGGATGTACGAGCCCAACAGTGCAGCCTCCGCGGACCGCGTGCGTCAGACTTTCGATGAGCAGCTCAAAGTCCAGTGCGAAGAAGGCGTCGACTTTATCATCGGCGAGACTTTTTCCTGGTTGGGCGAAGCTCTGCTTTGCGTCGAGCGAGCCAAGAAAACCGGACTCCCGGCGATGGTGACCATCTGCTTCGAAAACAAAGACGAAACCGCCGAAGGCATCGACGCGGCCACCGCGGCCAAGACGTTGCTCGATGCTGGAGCCGACATCGTCGGCATGAACTGCCTGCGCCCGCCGCAACACATCCTCGGACCGATGGAACAGATGCGGAAAGCGGTCGACGGCTATCTCGCTTGCCAGCCCGTTGCCTATAACACTCCCGCGGATAAGCCTGACTTCACCAGCCTGGCAGAATTCCCCTACGCTCTCGACCCGCTACAGCTCACGCGCAAACAGATGGGAGACTATGCGTTGCAGGCGAAAGAGATCGGCATCAACTACATCGGTTCCTGCTGCGGATCGGTAGCCATGCATGTAAGAGAGATGGCGCGGGTGCTCGGGAAACTGCCCGCCGAAAGCCGTATCTGGAAAAAAGGCGGAGCGAAGCCGATGTCGGCTTACGAGTATTACGATCATGATAACGATAACGTCGGTGTGAAATGAAGGCTTAGCCTCGCAGACGCGCTTCTCCATGCAACAACGCTTTCACCGAGGCACGACAAACCGAACGCATTTCCGGCTCAAAGTGGGGCGGGATTGTTTTTCGGATCAGCAGCATCACGGTCCCATGCAGCACAGCCCAGAGCGCAAGTGTCAGGCGCGAGTAATCCTCCGACTCCCCACCCAACTGCTGCGCAAGCTTTACCTTCATCAGTTCTTCCGAAGGACGCCTTCGTCTGACGGGCTTGGTCGCTGACGAGCCATTACCAGGCCCGCCATTAACGGGCCCGTCTGGGGCAAATACTTCGTGCTCGTGCAAATAGTAGAGTTCGTATTCGTGGGGATTGTGCAGTCCGAAATCGACATAGCGCTCGCAGGCTTCTTCCGCCGAAGGCGCTGCCTCGATCTGCTGGTAGACTTCTTGCTTGATCTGGCGGATCAGCGCCTGCAGAATTTCTTCACGGCGATTGAAGCGGCGATATACCGCCGGGGTATTCGTGCCGGCGGCGCGAGCCACAGCCCGCATCGTGAGCGACTCCCCTCCCTCCCCCTTTTTCCACAGTCGTCGGGCTGCATCCAGAATGCGATCTTCGAGATCCGGGTCGGGTGTTCGCGCCATGATTTTCTCTCTTTCGGACGCTAACGAATACTGTTGACAGTGTACACATAATTTGATATAAAAAGCAAATACAGCCCTTCCCCCTCTCCCATGCTGGTGAGGTAGGAGCATCCGCAAGATCGACCCAGGATGCTGCAAGCCGTCGATTGGCAGCATTTCGGGTGAATAAGCCCCCGTCGTCCCGTCATCGATTCCCGTTCGTTAGGAAGCATGGGAGAGAGGCTGTACTATAACGTGTACGCTGTCAATACTATACAAGTAAGCAGCGAACTGCTGCACCCCCTTGGAGTGGGGGATTTTGTCGATTCAGGGAGTCTCTTACAGATGTCAATAACCGAAAGCTCGGAGGATAAGCTCTCCATCGTACGAATGAATGCCGAGCTCCGCCACGCCCAGTTGGAATTATTGAGCGCTCATTGCGCCACCCACAAGCTTCGGCTCCGTTTTCCCGCCCAACTATTGGCTCGTCACGGACGCCGCGACGTGCTCCGCAAGTCGATCGAAACCGCGAGCGCACTCAACGAATACTATTCTTCAATTGAGAAGCAGTTTCCATCCGAAGAAGCTGTCGCCGCGCCCGCTCCGGGACCGAACGAGAGCCACTTACTTCTCGCGATGGAAAGCGTGGCGTCGTTCATGCGTGACCAGCGCGATCATTATTTTCCTGTGGCCAAGGCACTCACTGCGGAACAAACGGGCCGTTTGGGATCCTACTTTCCGGCAGACCTGCTGAATCGGATCAAGGTGGTGGAACTGCAAGGAGCACGCGTCTCGAACCCAGCCTTCTACCCGCAAATGCGGGCGCTCGGTTTCAACAACCTGCCTGACTTCGCACACCTGAACTCGCTCACTTTCATCGATGTGCTGGTATTCAACGAGCACATGCTCGAGCGAACTCTGTTTCACGCGATGGTGCACGCCGCCCAGTATCAAGTGTTGGGACTGGAGCGGTACACAGAGCTCTTCGTGCGCGGTTTTGTCGATGTCCGCTTTCACTTCCTGATCCCGCTGGAAGCACATGCCTTCCTTCTCGAATCAAGGTTCGCGCGGCCGAATCCGGACCGGTTTTCGGTCGAGGATGAGGTTCGTCTCTGGGCCAAGCAAAACCGCTACTAGGTATCCGGCAAGCACTCAAGAAAAAGCGGGAAGCGAAATCGCTTCCCGCTTTTTTTCTTACTCCTACCGCCGGTTATTTCTGGGTGAAGGGCAGGCCCGGCAACGTCTCCGTGTGCTCGGATTTAACGGCACTCAGACTGTTTGGATCCAGTCCCAGCGCCTTTACGATCGTGGGAGCAATCTGCCGCGTTTCGACTTGATCTACAAACGTTGACGGCTTGTAGCTCGGGTTCGAAACAATCAGCAACACGTTACGATCGTCGTAAGCGAAGCCGCCGTGCTCGGACACTTTTTTCTTGCCGCCGGTGTAGACCACTCCAACGTTCGGGGCCACGATGATATCCGGGGTCCGCGAATCGGTGAGCGGATTGTTGAATTGCAGGGTGAGCGCGGTGCCGGCGAAGATCTGTCCTTCGCCAAACAGCGCCTCGTTGGCTTCCAGGGTCGCCACCGAACTCGCCGTCTGGCTTTGATCCGTCAACCAGATCAACGAGACGTCATCCTCGTCCGCCTGCGCGACCGGCAGTCCCGGGCCGACACCAGCAGGAGAAATCACCTGAGATGGCGGCTCATCCGAAGGCGCGTCGGCGGGAATGCGGAGCACGCGATTCGGATCGATCGGTGACTGCCCGTGCTTCGCTGAAATGACGATCAGCGTCGAATCGAGCAAGCCTTGTTTTTTCAGCTCTGAAACCATCTGCCCTACTGCGGTGTCTACGTACTGGATTTCGTCGAACAACGACGACGTAGGAGTTCCCACGGAATCCACATAACCGCCGGTGAGGCCGAGGGAACCTTCCACCAGCTTCTGACCAACGCTCACCGCCTGGAAGTTCATGCCAAACAAGTTTGGTACCGGAGCTGTGGTACTGCCGTCGTGCGTCTTGCCGTCGATCCAGTTCAGCACCGCCTGCACCTTGAACTGGTCGTAGCAGCGGATGTTCTGGAAGCTGTCCGTCCAAGCATTGCTCGACTGGGCGGCACCTGGGTCAGGCAAAGGACTGCACCCCTGTACCGCGGCGATCGGCACCGGAATCGAGTTGATCTCCGGCGACCACAGGTCGACGACGCCGTCGCCGCTCGGTCCATTGGTGAAGTCGTACGATGGATGCTTGTCGGACCAAGCGGTGTAACCACCGGCGTTCTTCACGACGTTGAAGATCGTATTGGCGCGAATGAAGCTGTGCGGATAGACGGGCGCGCAGCCATTTTGCGGATCGCGCGGCAGATAGTCGGGGTTGATGCCATTGACGCCGGAGCTGCCATTCGGCTTGCCGGAATCAAGTTTCAGGTAATTGAAATCGATCTCTTCATCGAACCCAACCTGCGTGCCAATCACGCTAGGGCAGAGCTTTTCGCCACCCACAATGCCATAGGGCGTCGTCTTCTTCGGAGGAGACAGCGCGCGATCGTAGCTGACGTCGTAGTACATTCCCGCTGAACGTGGTGTTCCACCGGTGATCTGAGCCGTAAGGCCAGGGAAAGAATCGGAGGGTTTCGGAGTCAATGCCTGGAGATAGTGCACGCCAGTTGAGGAGAGCGACGCCAGATGCGGACAGTAAGGATTGTTCCCATAAACAGGAACGCCCTTGGCGCAATTGGCGAAATCCAGCGAGTGCATGCCATCGATGCTGATGAGTAAAACGTGTTGAATCTTGCTGTTTGTTTGCGCCGCGGCTGTGAAGGAGAACAGTCCTGCGAACGCAAGAGCAACCAGCGCGAGAGGGAGTGAACGACGTTGAGACACTTTAGCCTCCTTGAAGTACTACTTGAGGTCAAAGTATTCGCCGTAACATGGGGTTGTGAGGTTAATGCAAAGTGAATCGGAGATGAATTAAATGTGAATGACCCAAGATCGTGCTTGCGGCTCGTGTCTTGACGCGTGTCGCTCGAAAGAATAGGTTGAATGGCAACGATCTTCCCCCGAGCTCATCGTAGAGGGAACGTGATGAATCTTTCGGCCACTTGGCTAATAGTCCCCTGCCTGCTTCCACTCTGCGCCCGCTCTTCGCCGGCCTCGGAAAAGCCCGCTATCAAGATGATCATCGAGATGGGACAACCTGAATCTACAACCGAACGAACCATCTATCTGCAGGCAGATCGCAAGCGAGTCGAATTCCAGAACAGATTTGGACGGAAGCAAGCGGATGGATCGCTGAAAGCAATCTACGGCCCGCGCCTGGTCTCGATCACCCGCTGCGATCTGGGACGATCCTTTGAATTGAACCTCGACACCAGCGAATATACGGTGCACCCGTACCCGCCCCAGCCGTTCACGAAGGAACAACTCGAAGCACGCGGCTTGCAGAATCCGATTCAGTACATTTCCGATAAACCGACGCTGCGAATCGAAAGAACCACGAGCGACACCGGAGAGCGCAAAGAGATCTTTGGCCGCATCGCTCGCCACGTCATCACGACCCGGAAGCAGATTCCCCTGGAAGGTTCACGATCACGGCCACAAGAATGGGTGACGGATGGCTGGTATATCGATTCTTCGCTGAACGAAACGAGCGACATCGATCTGAACCAGCGTCTGTCCTGCGATCGGCAACGCTCGAAAGGCAAATCGGGACACTCGTATGTGCGACTGGGTGGGAACCAACCTCAGGACCGGCCGGAATTTGTCGACATTGGCGAACCGGAAACAGGCTTTGCTCTGGGGTCTGTCGTGACCTCGAACAATACAACAATACAATGAGGCGACCTGATGGAACCGAGAAGCCGTTGGAATCGAAGTTTGAGACGAAAGTGACGGCGTTCGAGGAAGGCCCTGTCGATCCCGCGCTTTTTGAGATTCCTCTCAGCTTCAAACAAGTTGAGCGGATCGAGCCCAACCCACCCGCTTCAGAGTTTGGGACTCAATCGCCTGGCCTCTGGCAGTGGGTCAAGGCTGGTGTGTCGACATTATTCACGCGCTGAATTCACGCCCTGAATTCGCACGATGAATTCACATGATGACCGTCAAGCTCTAATCCTCGGCACTAGCTTTCGGCACTTTCCTGGAGCCGCTGCTCTAGACGCGTCGAGACCTTCTTAGCCGGTGTCGTGGTGATGATAATCACGCTGACTAAGACGAACAGCGTTCCAAGGATCGTCCTCGGCCCAAGCGCTTCGCCGCCGAGAAAATATCCGAGAATCACCGCCACAATCGGATTGACATAAGCGTAAGTGCCCACCTTGGTCGGCGACTGGTGATGGAGCAGCCATACATAGGCCGTGAATCCAATGATCGATCCAGCAACGATCAGGTACGCTAAAGCGAACCACGCGCCGCGTGACACGGATGCGATGTGGAATCCGCGGTATTCGCCGAAGACCGCCGCCACCAGTCCCAGCATGACGCCTCCGACAAGCATCTGCGCTCCTGAACTCATGCCCTTAGAGGCCGGCAGCGGCAGTTTGCGATTGAGAACCGAAGCGATCGCCCAGCTGATCGCGCCAATCAGCAGCGCCAAGGCGCCGTAGGGGTCAACCGGAACTTCGTTCAGATTCAAAGACGGGCTCACCAGAACCAATACGCCGCCGATTCCTATGAGGAGGGCCACCGCGAGCCGCAACGTAAGCCGCTGCGTTCTCAGGAAGATAATTTCCGAAAGCGCCATGAAAGCCGGAATCGTCGCCAGCACGACCGCGGCAATCCCCGACGGCAGGCGCTGCTCCGCCCAAAACAACAAGCCATAATCAAGCACAAAAATGCAGATCGCTATCACAGAGGCAGCCGCCCATTCTCGCCGCGTCGGCAAAGGCGTCCCCTTGAGCGCCATCCAGCCAAAAAGCACGAGGCCAGCCACCGCAAAACGCATACCGGCAAGAATCAGCGGAGGAACTTCGCGCACACCCACCCGTATCGCCAGAAAAGTCGATCCCCAGACAAAATAGATGATCGAAAATGCCAGCAACGTCTTCCATGCCGCAGGGCGAACCTCAGATTCCATGGTTGGTTAATCCCAGATTCAGACTCGACTGCTTCCCGGAGTAGATCAGCGTGACTTGAGTCCGGACGCAGAATTTTTGGCTTGCTCCGTGTTCGCGATGGTTCCACGCCCCATAATCCAAGTCCTTCGACCCATGGCTCCGGATGCCTAGCTTCCGCCGCTTCCTGTATTCTCAAAGAGATGCCACAGAATCTGATTGAACGGCTGAAGCAGTCTCCCGTGCTCTGCGATGGAGCCATGGGCACGCTTCTCTATGCCAAGGGCGTTTTTATTAACCGCTGTTACGACGAGTTGAACCTGTCGCAGCCGGAGATGATCCGCAGCGTTCACCACGATTATCTGCAAGCCGGTGCCGAGATCATCGAGACCAACACCTTCGGCGGCAACAGTTTCCGCTTGGCGCGCCACAGCCTAGAAGACCGCGTCCGCGACATCAATCTCGCCGGCGCGCAAGTGGCCCACGAAGCGGCCAAGAGCTTCGATGTGTGGGTTGCCGGATCCATGGGACCGCTCGGCGTCCGCATCGAGCCTCTGGGTAAGACTTCGTTTGAAGAGGCGCGCACTGCTTTCCGCAATCAGGCCGCGGCTTTGATCGAGGGTGGCGTCGACCTCCTGATGCTCGAGACCTTCGGCTACATCGAGGAGTTACATCAGGCCGTCCAAGCCTGCCGCGACGTCGACGCCAAGATTCCCATCGTCGCCCAAGTCACGATCGACGAAGACGGCAACTGCCTCGACGGTGCCGACCCGGAAGCGTTCGCTGCCCGCCTCAGCGAGTGGAAAATCGACGTCATCGGTATCAATTGCAGCGTCGGACCCGTCGCGATGCTCGATGCCATCGAGCGCGTCCGCGCCGTGACTTCCCTGCCCCTGGCCGCCCAGCCAAACGCCGGTATGCCGCGTTCGGTCGAGGGACGCAACATCTATCTCTGTTCGCCGGAATATATGGCGAGTTACACCCGCAAGTTCGTCGCAGCCGGTGTTCAGTTGATCGGCGGATGTTGCGGCACGACGCCCGACCACATTCGAGCCATGAAGTCGGCGCTCCGTGTGCGCGAAGCTCGCGGCAAGACCGCGATTTCGGAGGCGATTCATTCGGGCTCCGCGCCGTTAGCCCCGGCGAGTGTCCCCATGGCCGAGCGATCGGGTCTGGGCAAGAAACTCGCCGCCGGTGAATTTGTCACCATGGTCGAGATCGTCCCGCCCAAGGGCATCGATATCCGCAAGGAAATCGAAGGCGCAAAGTTTGTTAAATCGGTCGGCGTCGACGCCGTCAACATTCCCGACAGCCCCCGCGCCTCGGCACGCATGAGCAACCAGGCGCTGTCCCTCTTGATGCAGCAGACGGTTGGCATCGAGGCCATCCTGCACTACACATGCCGAGACAGAAATGTGCTGGGAATTCAGTCAGATTTGTTGGGCGCGGCAGCCACCGGCATCCGCAACCTGATCTGCATCACCGGCGATCCGCCGAAGATGGGCAACTATCCCGACGCCACGGCGGTCTTCGACGTGGATTCAATTGGATTAGTAAATATCGTCCACAACTTGAACCGTGGACTGGACTTGGGAGGCAACCCGATCGGAGTCGGCACCGGCTTCGTCATCGGAGTTGGAGCCAATCCCGGCCTTCCCAATCTCGACGAGGAGATCAAGCGCTTCGAATACAAAGTGCAGGCCGGAGCGGAATACGTGGTCACGCAGCCGGTCTTCGACCTCAGCCTGCTGGAAAATTTCCTCCGCCGCATCGAGCATTGCCGCATTCCCGTCGTCGCAGGAATCTGGCCGCTCGTCAGCGCCCGCAATGCCGAGTTCATGAAGAACGAGCTGCGAGTCTCTGTGCCCGACGAGATCCTGAACCGCATGACCAGCGCCACCAGTCCCGAAGCCGCGCGCGAAGAAGGCGTAGCCATCGCTCGCGAAATGCTGAAAGCTGTTCGCGACCGTGTACAGGGCGCGCAGATCAGTGCACCGCAAGGGCGCTACACGACCGCAGTCGACGTTCTCGAAGCCCTCGGATAGGGGCTTCCAACGGGAGAAGATGGAACTCCTCCAAACGATGGATCCTACAGTAAACACTGTAGATAAGAATAATTCTTTGACAAACAACGCAAGCCTGCCTGGCCCCGACGTTCCTAAAATAACTCTATACCTTCCCTAGGGGGGACAACCTTAACCAGTACGTTGTTCTGGAGACTGAAGGAGGTCCCCATGAAGTTGAACGATAGCATCACGACCTATGACATTGCCGAGGCTCTACAGGGCGAGCAAGGCAAATTCGAAGTCACCAGCCCGACCGGAGAACGCTACTTTGTTACGTGCCAACCGGGACACTCAATCAGCAGTATCGAGTGGGTTGGCAATGAAGCGAATCTTCAGCCCTTCCTGGTGCGCAAGGTTGCGCAACCTGTGACGTCCGCGGAGGGACGCAGCAAGCGATCCGTGGCCGCCTAACCCGGGCGACCCCACAACACCAAAGCCCGGGCTATTCCGGCCGGGCTTTTGATTTTTCTCTCCTGTCGAGAATCCCCCGGTTGCGTTTCGGGAACAGGTTGCCTATAAATTTTTCAAATTCGAAACTTTCTCTGGACATTTCTCATCAAAAACGGCATTACAATACAAGCAGGAGCAACCCGAAATTGGTGAAGTTTGAAGATTGCCTTGAGCGTCTCGAGAAAATCGTTCAGGAACTGGAAAAGGGTGAAGTTCCTTTGGAAAAGTCGCTGACGCTTTTTGAAGAAGGCATGCAACTTTCCGCCACTTGCCGCAAACAGCTGGAAGAGGCGGAAGGAAAAGTTGAAATTCTGTTGAAACAGAACGGAAAGCTCCAAGCGGAACCGTTCGAGCCCCCGGCCGAGAAGGCGCTGCGCAGATAGCGGCTGACTTTCACTGCTGAAAGCCAACCGCGATTGCCACGCCGTCCCTGTCGGAATCTGATAACGCCTGTGCTAGCACTTTGCTTTCGCAGCCAAGGCCGCCGCGAAACTGCGGCGACAGTCAGGGGGATGTATGGAACCAGTCAGCGTTGTCCTCTATCAGAAAGACCCCAGAACTGCCCAATCTCTAGTGGCCAGTCTTTCTCAACATTTTGAAAGCGTTCATTTGGCCGGAACCTACCAGGAAGTCGGTCCGGCGATCTCTCGGCACCGCGCCGAAGCCGTTGTGCTGGATCTCGAAACATCAGGTCCAGATGAAGTGAAGCGTTTGCACCGTCAGTTCCCGAGCTTGTGTATCGTCGGGACACACCGGCTCGCCGACGACAAACTCTGGACGGAGGCGTTGAACCTTGGCGCATCCGACATCTGTGAGCCGCGTAAAGAAGAGGTGGTGCGTTCCGTACTGCAGCACACCTCTCGTCACGCCGCGGCGTAGTCTTACGCGCATAGCTGCGGGCTGTGCGTGTGCTTATACCGAATATTCGAGCAAAAATGGACGCTTCGACTAGCGTCCATTTTTATTATCGGAGCCACGGCTTGTTATACTGCGAAACCATGCTGACACAAACTCTGGAGGTAGGACGCGAAGCCGCCGACCGCGCGCTCGAACAGCTCTTACCCCCAGCCACGCAGCATCCCACGTCTATCCACCAAGCGATGCGGCACAGCGTTTTCGCCGGCGGCAAGCGCCTGCGTCCGATTCTCTGCATGGAAGCCGGCCGCATGATCGCCGCCTCGTTTACCGGATCGGACCATGAACCGCTCCCAGTCGGCATCGCCCAGGTCGGCGCTGCGCTCGAAATGCTGCACACCTATTCCCTGATCCACGACGACCTGCCCGCGCTCGATAACGACGACCTGCGCCGCGGACGCCCCACCTGCCACAAAGCCTTCGGCGAAGCCATTGCTATCCTGGCCGGGGACGCCCTTCAGACCCAGGCCTACGAAGTGCTGTCACAACTGCTTTGTCCCGCTGAGGCGCGCGTCGCGATCATCCGCGAAATCGCCCACGACACCGGCACCATCGACGGCATGATCGGCGGACAAGTCGTCGACCTCGAAGCCGAGCGCACGAAGCCAGACCTCGCCACTCTCGAATACATCCACCGCTCAAAGACCGCAGCGCTCATTACCGCGAGCGTGGTCAGCGGAGGCATCTACGCCGGAGCAACCGTGGCTGATATCGCCCATCTCCGCACGTACGGCCAGTCGGTCGGCCTAGCGTTCCAGATCGTTGACGACGTACTCGACGTAACCCAAACCTCGGAACAACTCGGCAAGACCGCCGGCAAAGATACCGCTGCCGAGAAGACGACCTATCCCGCGCTCTTCGGAATCGAAGAATCGCTCCGCAAAGCCGACACCCTGATCGATCAAGCGTGCGACGAGCTAACCAAATACGGCCCGGCCGCGTCTACTCTAAAAGACCTGGCTCGTTATTTGGTCGAGCGCAAAAAGTGAATACTTGTGTGGGGACGGGCGTCTCGCCCGTCCAAGCCGAGCGCAGCTCGGCATTTATCCGTGCATTCGCGACCCACTTCGTAGCAGCCGCCACGATTCTCGCGTCTATTATTAGTCCCGCCGCTATTAGTCCCGCCGCCGCGCAAACCGCTCCCTGGCGTTACGATCTCCGCCCCGGAGACCACCTGACCTACCGCTACACTTTCCACCGAAAAGTTCAAAACGACGGGGATCAATACCAAATCGAGTCACGCTTTCGCACGGTTGTGCTGGTTGTCGCACCGAACGTCGTTTCGAACGTCGGATCGAGCGCCGACCGCATCGTCCTGGGCTTCCAGCGCAACCGTGAGGCCGCGGAAATGACCGAATACCGATCTAAAGGCAAAGACCGCCTCGCCAAAGAAAAGATCGATTTCGAGAAACGCATGCAGAAGCGTCCTTCACACTTTTCTGAAGGCATGGAAATCTCTCCCTCTGGCGAGCCGAGCTATCCTTGGGAGATCGCGCGCGAAACCTCCAGTAACCTGATCCGAGCCTTGCATGAAGTGATGAGCCTTCCGCCCGCCAATATAGCCAAAGGAACAACCTGGCACAGCGACTCTGAGAGCGGCGTGGATTTTCGGTGGGTTGGTGACGAGTCCATCCACGACAAGCTGTGCCATCGCATCGAGGCCAGCACGCCCGACGGATCGCTCAAGCTGAGCTACTGGTGGTCGCCAGAATCGGGAGTCATCGAGCGCATCGACTACGAGGCCAACTATCAGAACTCCGGCCCGTTCCAGGAAACCGCAAGGATGGAACTGGAATCGCGCCTGCGCGACGAACCGATTGAGAGTTGGCTCGCGTCGACCGATACGCGTCTCGCCGCGCTACAAGCGCTCCTGCAAACAAACACGACGCCAATTTCTGCCGTGCAACTATCCTTGGCCCTGACGCCGGCTCTCACTTCCGGCGAACCGGCCGCGCAGTCGCTCGCGCTCGCCGTTGCCCTTGCGCGCAAAATCGATCTGCCCCCAGACACTCTCAACCAACTCCGGCAAAGTGGAAGCTCGTTGGTGCAGACCCAACTCAAGCTGCTGTCCGAATCCTCGCTGGCGAATTCTTCGTCATCACCTTCACTCGACGGATGCCACCGCTCCTTGCCCACAAAGTCGCCTCCCATCAAACGCGGCACGGTCTTCGAAGTCAGCCCAGCCACCAAAGACAATCCCGGAATCTCCTATCTGCTGCGCATCCCGCTGACCTATAGCGAAGCGCGCCCCTCGCCGCTGCTGGTGGTCCTGAGCGGAGGATCCGGCTTCGCCATGGATGCCATGAATTCCTCGGACGACGCCGTTTCCACGACCGACTATCTCGTGCTCTACCCACAAGCCGCGGCTTACTGGTGGACGCCGGAAGTCGCCCGCCGTTTCGACGTCGTTCTCCGCGACGTCCTCGAACGCTACAACGTGGACCGCGATCGCATCTACATCACCGGTTTCAGCAACGGAGGCACCGGCTCACTCTACTTCGCCGCGTTCTGGCCCCACCGCTTCGCCGCCGTCGTTTCGCTGATGGGCGCAGGACAGTGCAACGAAAAGATCAAAGCCGCACTGCCAAATCTCAGAAATCTTCCACTGCTCTTTGTTCACGGAGAAAACGACCCCATCATCCCTCCCGATTGCTCGACCACCACGCACGCCGCGCTGACAGAACTGAATCCCGCCGTGAAACCAGAATTGAAAATCCTGCCCAACCGTGGCCACGAGATCACGCTCGATACCGACGACGGCCTCGCATTGGCCTTTTTCAAAGACAAAGTCCGCGACCCGTTCCCGCGGACCGTCGATCTGATCGAAACGGATGCGCTAGCCGCCCGAGCCTACTGGGTGGAGATTCTGGACGGCAAGCCCGGCAAATCCGACATCGACGCCCGCATAAAACCCGATAGCGCCAGCAGCCTGATCGAAATCCACAGCCACGACGTCAAAAGTATTCGCCTGCATTTGCGCCCGGAGTTGTTCCCCAAGCCAGGGGAAATTCGCATCGTGTGGAACGGCAAGAAGGTATTTACGGGGGCCCTGCAGGATTATTGCTCGCTCGCATCGTCATCGACTGCGGACCCGAAAATCGATCTCACGGACCCGCGCGTCCTCACGCTTCCCTAATCGCCACGGTAAGACGGAAGATCGACCCCCGGCCTTACTTTTCGAGAACGCCCGCGCTCTCGTCTTTCAAATCCTCGTCTTTCAAATACTTGATGAGCAGCACCTCGTTCCCGTCTTGGCCATAGATGACCTCATCAACGAGCTGCCGCGCGAGCAGAATGCCGAACCCGCCCGGACGCATTTCCTTTTCTTCGCGATGCGCGACATGCTGGAGCGGATCGTCGTCAGGGTTCGAGATCGCGGCGTGTGGAATTTCGTCCAGCGTAAAACCCGGGCCCGGATCGGTGATGTGGCATGAGATCATCTGCCGCGCGCGGACGTATTCGATTTCCACATATTGGTTCGGATCCAACTTTCCGCCATGCTCGATCGCGTTCAGAAGAATTTCGCGAAATGCCGTGGCCACCTGATGCCTCTCCGGTTCCGGCAGATCGGCAACCTCGTTGAGAAAGTGGACAAGCCGATCGGCTGTCTTCACGTCGCAGCGCACGAGGACGCGGATCAATTCCGGCGTCCCGGAGAGTACCTCGATACCATCGTCCCAGCACGGCCCTTCGGTCGCGATGCGAATCATCTCGCCGAGTGTTTCAAACGAAAATGGTTTCGAAAAATAGCTGAAGACGTTTTCCCGCATCGAGTCGATCACGTCCGTGGGCGTGCTTTCACCGGCGAGAATGATCAGCCGCGTGTGAGGGCGGAGGTTACGAATTTGCCGCAACAATTCGATATCCTCGCGGCCTGAAGTTTTGTCACTGGTTACGATCAAATCGAAAGCACGCGCTCGCGACGCAGCCAGCGCTGCGAGATTATCCGGGACGCTCATCACGGTCCATGCGCCAGGCTTGAGAATGTCCAACAGGAGGCGCGAGATCTCCGGGTCGGAGCCAACCAGGAGCGCATTCTTAACGGCGAAAAGTGGCGGCTTGGGGTTCGGAGCGGCACTCATGCATTCCCCCAGTTTGTTCTCGGGCGAGTAGCTCAGAGACAAGGTTCTCAACCGGCTAGCAGTATAGTCGCCGCTCGCCGACCCCGCCGTCGCGCGGGAGTCAGAATTCCGAACGCTCGTCGGCACTTCCAGCCCTTGAATCTCCGCGCGCCCGGCGTTACAGTGAAATTGCTCTCGCCGTTCTCCCGTCCTTCTCACTCCTCATCAGCAAATTGCGCGTAATAGCTGCAGTATGTGTGCAACTAAAGGCGGTCGGCGGACGATACCCACAATATGTGGTGTTTTATCACTTGACCCATCCCCGTATTCGCCGTTAGAGTTGGTCAAAAGCGTGGGTGACGCTTCCGCAGTTTGGCAGCAGGTTCGGGAGCGGCATCCAAGCAGACGACCCGAGGAACCTCGGTAGTTAACAGAGACAGGTTAACCGCCCGGTCCCAATTTGCAGCGCACTCCAGCCAGCGCAAACCGAGTCTGTGGACAGCAATATTTTTGCTGTCCGCCTGCGTATTGAGTACGAGGGAGCCACATTGCTCAAACTGAAGAAGCTGCAAATTCTGGGATTCAAGTCCTTCTGTGACCGTACCGAGCTGAAATTCCACGGCGAAGGCATTGCCGCAATCATCGGCCCCAACGGCTGCGGCAAATCGAACATCGCCGACGCCATTTCCTGGGTGCTCGGTGAACAGTCGGCCAAGTCACTGCGCGGCTCGCGCATGGAAGACGTCATTTTTGCCGGGACGAACGGTCGCAATCCGACCGGCATGGCCGAAGTTTCGCTCACACTGATCGATCCCGAAATCTACGGTGGCCCCGACACGAACGCGCCTACGGAAATCGAAATTAAAGATGAGCTGCCTGGCGAAGAAAACTGGGACGAAGCCGAAATTCGCGCCAAAGCCGCCGCCGAAACTGAAGTCGCCGTCGAAGAAGCGCAGCCGGGGAAAACCGAAGAAGTCGAAGGCACAGTCGATGCCGCGACCGCCGCTCCGACTGGCGAAGCCGCAGAAAGCAATGCCGACACCGCCGTAGCCGCGGCCGGACCGCAAGTGGTTTTGAAAATCCGCCGCCGCAAATTCAATCAGCAACAGCACCATGCCGGAGAAATCTCCGTGACCCGCCGTCTGTTTCGCAGCGGCGACAGCGAATACCTGCTCAACGGAAAACTCTGCCGCCTGCGCGATATTCAGGAGCTCTTCATGGGCACCGGTCTCGGCCCTGAATCGTACGCGCTTATCGAACAGGGCCGCATCGGGCAAATCCTGAGCAGCCGTCCCACCGATCGCCGCGCGATCATCGAAGAGGCGGCTGGCATCACGAAGTTCAAAACGAAGAAGCGCCTCGCCGAAGCGCGTCTCGAAGACGCGAAGACGAATCTCAACCGCGTCAACGACATCTTCGAAGAAGTCACGCGGCAGATGAATTCGCTGAAGCGGCAGGCCAGCAAGGCCGAGCGCTATGCCAAGCTGCGCGAAGAGATGCGGGCCAAGCTGCGCGTCGTGCTCGCCAGCAAATTCGCGCAGATGGATCAGGAAACCGTCGCGCTCGAAGGCAGTCTCCAGCAACTTGGAGAAGAAATTCGCCTGCAATCGGAGAGCGTGCAACAAGCCGAAGCCGAGCACAGTGAGCGCACCCAGCGCGGTTACGCCATCGAAAGCGAGACCCGGCAAAATCGCGACCGCCTAAACCAAATCGCCATCGAAGGCGATCGCGGCAAGGCGCGTATCCGCACCAACGAAGAGCGCTGTGCCGAATTGAGCGTGCGTCTTGCTTCCGCGGAAACGGAGCTAGCGCAGGCGCAAAATCGGCTTGCCGCTCTTGAAGAGGAGCGCGACGGCCATCAGCGCGTCCTCGACTCCGCCGCCGCCGATCTCGCGGCCGCGCAGCATGAACACGAACTCAGTCTCCAGGAAACGGCCCACGCCGCGATCAATCTGGCGATGCTCGAAGGCGAGCAGGAGGGCCATCGCGCGTCCATTCTCAAGGCGGTCGGCAGCGCTTCGAATCTGCGCAATCAGCTCACGCAATCCGAAGAGCGCCTGGCTGGCATCGGACGCGAAGAGCAGCGCCTGCAATCCGAGGTCGCAACCGCTTCATCACAATCGGAAACCTTCGGCGGACAACGCGGCCAGATCGCGATGGAATTCGAGAGTGTCTCCGAACGCGTCAGTGGCCTCAGCGCCGAGATCACGAGCTTGCGCGAGACGCTGGCGGCAAAACGCGCCTCCGAAAACGACACCAAGAAGCATCTCGACTCGATCCGCGCCGAATACGCCACCGCGCTCGGCAAACGCGGATCGCTCGAAGCCGTCATCGCCGAGCACGGCTACTCCACGGAATCGGTCCGCCGCCTGTTTCAGTCTGGCGCCATGCAGGGAGGCAACACGCCTGCCGGAGTGCTCGCCGATTTCCTCGAAGTCGAACCGCGCTACGAGCGCGTGGTCGAAGACTTTCTCCGCGACGAACTTAACTACGTCGTCGTCAAGTCATGGGGAGCGGCCGACGAAGGGCTGCGCCTGCTTCGGTCCGACGTAAACGGACGCGCGACTTTCCTCGTGCATCCCGAAGATTCGCAGGCCAAGTTTTCGTTCGTCGCCGATCAGAGTCAGCAGTACGCTCCGGTCAACGACACGGTGATCCCGCTGAAGAACTCGATTCGCGTGCTCAACGGGTTCGGCAAGTCGCTCGAAGTGATCCTGCCGAAGCTTGGCAACGGATACATCGTGCCCGATCCGGCAGCCGCGCGCGAACTCGCCCTGTCGAGTCCCGATGCGTTCTTTCTGTCACAGACCGGCGAGTGCTTCCACAATGTGACCGTCACCGGCGGCACGCAGCGCAGTGAGGGGCCGCTGTCGATGAAACGCGAGTTGCGTGACGTGATGCGTCTGCTCGAAGAGTTGGAGCGCGCGCTACGCGAGACGGAAATGCTGGCGCTCACGCTCGGCCGCGAAATCAAAGACCACACTTCCCTGCTCGATCGTCTTGAAGATGAAAAACGCGAGGCCGAGAAGCAGGCGATGACCTCCGGCCATTTACTCAAGCAACTGGACGGCGAGATGTCGCGCGTGCACGAACGAATTGCCGTCAGCGAACGTGAACTGCAGCGGCTTGTGGCGGAACGGCAGGAGCAGGAAGGCTTGATCCAGTCGCGGCAAGCGGAGCTGGCTTCCATCGAAGAAGGGCGCATCCTGTTCGAGCAACAGCTCGCCGCCGGACAAGATCGTCTGACCGTCCTCCGCACCCAGCGCGACACCGCTGCCGAAACCACATCGCAGTGTGCCGCGCGCGTGGCTACCTTAGAGGAACGCCACCGTTCGGCGACTACCCTCCTGCAACGTATTGAGACGCTGGTCGGCGAAATGCGCGAGCGCGCAGTCGTTTTGCAATCGCAAATGGAATCGGCGACCGCAGAAATGACACAGCGCCAGAACGAAAACACGGAGCTCGCCGCACAGCTCATCGAGTTCGAAGCCGAGCGCAACGCCGGAGAAGCCCGCGAAGGACTGCTCCACCTTGAATCCGAACAAGTGCGCGCGCGGCTCGCGGAGATCGACGAGCAGCTTCGCTCCACGCGCCAGCAGCTGGATCTGGCTCGTGACCGGCGCGGCGAACTGTCGGCGATCGCGGCCAAACTGCAATCCGACTTGCAGCATCTTGCCGACACCTGCCTCAACGATCTCGGCATTGAACGCCCGATCCTGATGGCGGATACCACAATCAGTCTGGTTGCGGCCGAAGAACTTGCCGCCGAAGATCAGGAACAGCGCGAAATGCGCGCCCGCCTGGACGCCATGGGTCCGGTCAACATGATGGCTCTCGAAGAATATAAAGAGACGGCCGAGCGCCATGAGTTTCTCTCCACGCAAAGAAAAGATCTGCTCGACGCCATCGAGAACACCGCGGCGACGATCAAGGAAATCGATCAGGTCTCGCGGCAGAAATTTGAGGAAGCATTCAACAAGATCAACGAGAACTTCCAGGCCACCTTCCGCAAGCTCTTTGGCGGAGGCCACGGCTTCATGCGTCTCACCGACCTCGAAAACAGCGCGGAGAGCGGCATTGACGTCGTCGCGTCACCTCCAGGAAAGAAGCTGCAAAACGTCCTTCTGCTCTCCGGCGGCGAAAAGGCGCTCACCGCGCTGGCGCTACTGGTCGGCATCTTCCAGTACACGCCGAGTCCGTTCTGCATCCTCGACGAAGTCGATGCCCCGCTCGACGAGTCGAATATCGCGCGCTTCACCGAACTCGTCCGCGAGATGAGCGTGCAGACGCAGTTCATTCTGATCACGCACAGCAAGCGGACCATGAGCATCGCACCCGTGCTTTACGGCGTAACGATGCAAGAACCGGGAGTCTCGAAGCTGGTGTCAGTAAGGTTCGGGGCGGCATAGACAATGTCGACTGAAAACGGCGAAGCTAACGAGCTTGCAGACTTGGATCGCTGGCAGATCGAGGAAATCAAGAAGGCTATCGCCGAGGCGGACAGGGGCGAGTTTGCCAGTCATGAGGAAGTCGAGCGGGTACTGAGCCGCTGGACGCGCGGGCATCCCTCCGATAAATGCTGATTGGATAGAGGCCGAGCAGCATGACGCGATCTCGAAAGCTAGGTGTCGTTAGCTCAATTCTACTGGGGAGCATCTTCATCCCACCATTTCCGAACTGGCGTGAGCCAGTTAGTCTTGCTTCTGTTGGAATATCCGGCGTTCTGAGTCTGCTCGCCGCGCAACAAGGAAGCAAATGGTGGCTTGCCATACCCTGCATCATCGTCGCCGGATTTGTCGTTGTGCTATGCTTCGCAGCCCATTCGTTCTGATTCAAAACAACGGCGACTGTCGGAACAATTGCGTTGACAGGTCAGCCCCTTTCTGCTTTTTCCACGCGAAGGCATGCCGCCTTTTTTTCCAGAGCCTTCCTCAGTTTTTCCACATAGCCTTACTTTGAAAACCTGCACCCGGCGCGGCTTCTGACTTACACTTAAAGTGTCAACACATTTCCGATGCTAGGGGTCGAGCACAACCTTGCCTGTGTGACGGAAAGCGTTGACAAATCTTTAGCGGCGGCTAGAATACGCAAAGTTTTCTCCCGGTGACTTTTAAATATGAGCCCCCAAATTTTAGACCTCGTCCTGCTGCGCACCGACTACTCCGACCTCAAACTACACGCTAGCGGTAAAGTGCGTGACGTCTACGAACTCGATCCCGACCACCTGTTGTTCGTGGCGACTGATCGCATTTCAGCCTTCGACTACGTACTCGCGACCGGCATCCCGCACAAGGGCCGCGTCCTGACGCAGATCTCCTTGTTCTGGTTCGACTTCCTCAAAGACGTCGTGCCCAACCACTTCGTCACCGCCGACGTAACCCAATACCCGGCTGCGATTCGTGCTCATGCCGACGAACTTCGCGGGCGGTCGATGATGGTCATGCGCGCCGAAATGTTCCCCGTCGAGTGTGTAGCGCGTGGCTATCTCTCTGGCTCGGGATGGAAAGAATACAAAGCGTCCGGCTCGGTGTGCGGCATTAAACTGCCTGCCGGACTGAAGGAGTCGGATCCACTGCCCGAGCCAATTTTCACGCCCGCGACCAAAGCAACGACAGGACACGACATCAACATTTCGTTCGAAGAGATGTGTACACTGGTCGACCCAAAATTGAGCCATCAGCTGCGCGATCTCACACTCGGCATCTACAAGAAGGCAGCGGATTACGCGCGGCAGCGCGGCATCATCATCGCCGACACCAAGTTTGAATTTGGACAGACCGCCAAGGGCATCACGCTGGCGGATGAAGTACTCACACCGGATTCCTCGCGCTTCTGGCCGGCCGACAGTTACCAACCGGGCAAAGTGCAAGATTCCTACGACAAGCAATACGTACGAGACTACCTCGAAGAAATTCGCTGGAACAAACAACCGCCCGCGCCAGCCCTCCCCCATGAAGTTGCGCTGCGGACGAGCGAAAAGTACCTCGGGGCCTATCGTCAATTGACGGGACGCGAGTTGGAGATTTAGCCCGCGGAGCTCTGGCCGCTTCGAGCCTTTATCCTGAGCTTCCATCATGAGCATCGCGGACTGGGTCATCATCGCTTTTCTGTTGTTTTCCGTGGTCGCGGCCGCCGTCGCGGGCTTCTTCCATGAGGCTTTCAAGGTGGCCGGCCTGGTCGCGGGATACCTGCTGGCCGCGTGGCAATATCACCGCCTCGCGGACTGGTTCGCGCCCCATTTGAAATCGCCATGGGTGGGCGAGATCGCCGCTTTCCTGCTTATTTTTTTCGCGGTCATGATTGTTGCCGGCCTTGCCGGACGGGCCGCGCGCTGGTTGATGAAGAAGGCCGGCCTCACCACATTCGACCGTGTACTGGGGGCGGTGCTCGGCTTGGCACGGGGAGCGTTGGTAGTTGCGATCGTGCTATTGGCGATGACCACATTCGAGCCTGCGGCCAGGTGGCTCGAAGGATCGGAATTGGCTCCGTATTTTCTGGTCGGAGGACGGGCCGCAATCTGGCTTGCGCCCTCCGAATTACGGCAGCGGTTTTACCAGGGCTTGGATTACATGCGGCAGGCGCATGCGGCGGGCGCTCGCATCGGTCGCTAGCATCAATCGCTAGTCCAACCGGAGATCGTCCTGCAACATCAGAAGTCGTTGTGCAACACGTCGTGCAAAGATAAGAAACGAGGCAGCAAGTGAAAGATCAACTGGAAGCACTCATTCTTCAGATGTACAAGAGCAACATTCTTTATTCCGAAGCAGTCCGCGAATTCAAGAAGCGCTTCATTGTGACCGTGCTCGAAGAGAACCGCGGCAATCAGTGCAAGGCCGCACGGCAACTCGACATGCACCGCAACACGCTGAGCCGCATCATGCAGGAACTCAAAATTGACGTTCGAGCCATGCGTGCCGGAGGCAAACGTCCGCCGCGCAGTGCTCGTCCGGTCACCATGGAGCGAAAGCAAGTCCGCTAAGCCGCGCACTCACCCATACCAAACAAAAGGGCGGTCCCGTCAGGGACCGCCCTTAGTTTTTTTCTGAGACCGCCCTTACTGTGCTGGCTTCTTGTGGACCGGCGGCTTCGGCTTCGGCTTCGAGGTCACGAGCAAAGCTCCATCGTTCATGGTCATCACAAAAGGCTTAGCCACGAAGGAGACGGGCGTTCCCTGGAACTGGAAGTCCGCATCCACCGCAGGCATACTGGCCTTCGGAATCACCGCGCCCATGGTCAAGTCGATATCCGCACGCTTGGCGTCAATATCGTCGGAGCTTCCGGCGAGCATCAGCTTGGTCGTGGTCTTGTCTGTGGTGTCGATGCTGATCACGTGACCCACCATCTGCAGCGGCTTCCCTTTCAGCACGGTCCACACTTTTTCGGAATCTTCAGGAGTGCCTTCGGAAAGAACCAACTGCCATTCCGCGAAGCTCATCTCTTCCACTTTCTTGCTCTTCACGAGATCGGCGGCCTGCTCGGCGGGAGTCGGGGGCACGTACTTCTTGATGGTGAAGCCCGCTGGCGGCAATTTCGTCGTCGCCGTCGACGCCAGCAGATCATTCCATCCCTCGTCGCTTCCGTGATACTTGGTGTATTTGCTCAATCCAAACTTCGCGATCTGCGCCTTGCCTGCGCCCTGCGCTAGGTTCGACGCGCGGGCGATAAAGAAGAGTCCATTTACATCGTCTTCCGCCGGACCCGGCGTCAGATAGCCGAGCGCCAGATCGTAAACGTCGAGCAGATTATCCGGGTCGGCTTCAACCGCGGCCCGCAGCAATTTCTCGGCCTTGGCAAAGTCCTTTGGCTGACCGGCAGGTTGAGTCGCAGTGGCTTGGTACGCAGCCAGTCCAGCGGCACCGTCGAAGATCACGGTCGTCTGCGCCTTGAGCTTGTCCCAATCGGCGTCGGACGTTCCAAACGGCTTGGTTGCCGTCTGCAAGCACTGCAATCCCTTGTCACCACTCTGCCCAGCGTCGGCAAACTTTTGCTGCGACTGGTTGGCATACGCTAGCAGCGCCAACGCCCGGATGTTGCAGGCATTCGCGGCTAACACTTTCTGCGCCGTCTCGATCGTCTTCGGCTGATTGTTCGTCGCCTGGTAGGCGCCCATCAAAAGTTCCAGCGCATCTTCCTTCATCACGCTGTTCGGATACTGGGTCAAAAATGCTTCCAGTCCACTGACCTTGGCTGCCGGGTCGGTCTGCTGCACCGCGCCCACGTAGGCGTTATATTCAGCCGGATCTTTGATCTCTTTTTTCTGAGCCGCGGGTGCGGCTGCAGGTGCGGGGTTAGGCTGCGGAGCGGCTTGGGCCGGCGCGGCAGGGGTTTGCGCGACGGCGGTAACTGCGGCTACCAGCAACATCGCGAGAAAAATCTTCTTCATTCCTGTGGCTCCTTCACTCATCGGGGAAACTTGGAGTTTACTCACTTGCTATGGCTTGCGATCATATCAATGCTGCCGAACGCCCCACACTCCCAGAATCAGTGCTTCCGAGAATCGTTTTTCTCATCGCGTTTCTGTCGGCGACGAGGTCCGAATCCGATACTCAGGCCGTCAGTCCTCTGACACCTAACATTATTCCGGTGTGCGGATTATAAGGATGTACTCCCCCTAAGGCAAGCGGCTTGCTCACTTTGCCCTTGCCAGCTTAGATGCCGAAAGACTCTGCACCGTTTAGGTGGCAAATGGTCTGGCGCACAACGCAGATGACGCCGCACAATCCCGGCGCTACGATAGCCCGGAATACAATGGCGCAAGCGAAATCGTCCCTTCGAGGAGCCCCTGCGTGACCGAAACCGTATCAAACCTGCCTTTGGCCGGCCAAGTATCCGTCGTAACCGGTGCTGGACGCGGCATTGGCCGAGCCATTGCCCTCAAGCTCGCTGACCTGGGCGCGCGCGTCGTACTCTGCGGACGCATCCGCGCTGCGCTCGAACAAACCGCGGCTGCCATCGAAAACATAGCTCACAATTCCGGCCGGAGTTCCGTCATCGAATGCGATGTCACCGATCTCGGTTCGGTGGAGTCGATGGCCGAGCGCGTCGAACGCACCTTCCACCGCGTGGACATTCTGGTGAATAACGCCGGAATCGGCGGCCCGGGAGGGCCGTTGCATCAACTAGCGCCCGACAATTGGGAGCGCGTGCTCAACACAAATCTCCGCGGCGTCTACTACTGCATTCGCGGCCTGACGCCGCTGATGATTCAAACTTCCATTCGAACGGCCAATACTGGAGCTGCTAACGACAAGGGCCGCGGGGGACACATCATCAACATCTCCTCCCTGGCGGGCAAGAACGCGCTACCCAACGGAGCCGCGTACGCCGCCTCAAAATGGGGCCTCAACGGATTGAGTTATTCCGTAGCCGAAGAGCTGCGTGCCCACAACGTGCGCGTGTCCGTCGTCTGCCCCGGGTCGGTGCACACCGAATTCAGCCCGCATCCCGGTAAGAACGAAGAAAAGATGCTCCAAGCCTCGGACGTGGCGCACGTCGTGGCCATGCTCGTGACGCAGGCGCCACAGAGCTTTGCGAGCGAAGTGCTCCTGCGGCCGACGCAGAAGCCTTGACAGATGATGAATTTGATCCCATCCGGTTCCGGCTTTTAAGAGAATAATTCAAGACAAGGAACTCTACTCACGATGAAGTTAAAGTTGCCCGACGGTTTATTCGCGGCTTACCTGTTTGACTGTGACGGCACCATCGCCGACTCGATGCCGCTTCACTACATCGCCTGGAACAAAGCGCTAGCGGAATGGGGATGCGATTTCAGCGAAGACCTCTTCTATGGCTGGGGCGGCATGTCGGTGGTTGAAATCATTGGCACGCTCAATCGGGAACGCAGAATGAGCATGCCGGTGACGGATGTGGCCCGGCGAAAAGAAGAATTGTATTTTGAGAATCTACCTTCGCTTAAGGCCGTCCCGGAGGTGCTGGAACATATTGAGGAGAGCTACGGTCGAATTCCGCTTGCCGTAGTTTCCGGGAGCACGCGAGATTCGGTGACAGCGTCGCTCGAAGCGCTGAATCTCCTCGATAAGTTCGAGACTTTGGTGTGCGCGGGCGACTACCGGAAAAGCAAGCCCGATCCCGAGCCGTTTCTGATCGCCGCCGAACGCTTACGCATAGCGCCATCAAGTTGCTTGGTGTTTGAGGATTCAGACATGGGCATACAGGCGGCAACCGCGGCTGGAATGGCTTCGGTGAAAGTGCCGATAAGAACTGCGTTCAGTCCTTAAACAAATTATCAAACGCCGCCCGCGCGTCGTTGGGGCGCTGACTGCCTTTGCTGGAAGTCTCTTTTTCCACCATGACCCGGATGGAGAAGAACTGGCAGTCGTTGCGTTTATCTTTCGGAGAGACTCTGGCGGGGATTGGCTGACTGCATTCGAAGCGGCTCGAGGGGTCAAAGTGTTCGCATTGTTTACAGGCATGAAGATCGAATCCGCATTTTGGGCATTGTCCAAGGGTCGCGGAGAGGTTCTGCAGGAGCGCGCCGCATTCGGCGCAGCGGGAGACGGTGCGCGTACCAGGCATCTGGATGGGGCGCGGTCCAAAGGTGTTCTCTTTTTTGGGAGCGGACTTGGCGGAATCCTTGTCGAATTCTCTTTTCTTTCCGGAGCCGGAATCCTGGTATCCACGCTGCCGGTATTTGGGATCGGACAAAAAGCGCCTCCTGAAACCGCCTCATTCTCCGCCTTTGTGGGGCGGCGCACAAGAGCTTGTTTGGGAACAGCCGCGCCAGCGGTAGATCGAGTAAAGCACGATACGGAGTCGAGATCGCTTCGGCCGTCGCTTCAGTAAGGGAAAACGGCCATCTACCGTATGACCCTGAATTGTCTTTCAGATATCACGGTGCTACCATCCGTTACAGAGAGAACTTGAGGAGGTTGTCCATGGCGGATAATGAAGGCAGCAACGGCTTCTTGTGGTTCCTGGCAGGACTCGGTGTGGGGGCGGTGGTCGGAGTGCTGTACGCGCCGAAGTCGGGTGACGAGATGCGCGATGTCCTGCGGTCGAAGGCGCAGGAAGGCAGCGAACGAGCGCGCCATCATGCCCGCCGTGTACGCGAACAGGCAAGTGAGTGGGCCGACCGCGGACGCGATGCGTTGAATCAGCAGAAAGAGCAATTCCGTTCGGCGTATGAGGCAGGACGTCAGGCATATAACGAGACGACGACCGCCGGCGCGGAGCCGTCAAAGAATATCTAGGAACTGACTCGGCAGGAGAAATTATGAACGACAATCTCCTAAGAATTTTCATCGCTGTGACTACGATTGCGATCGTGGGGCAGGCAGTGGCCCTGGTCGCTCTTTTTCTAACGCTTCGCAAAAGCAGCATTAAGATCGAGGCGCTGGCGACGGAGCTGACGACCAAAGCTTTGCCAGCCATGGAAACGGTACAGACCACGCTGGTCGACCTCCGGCCGAAGATTGACGTGATGAGCACGAACTTCGCCGAGTCGAGCAACCTGGTGCGCAATCAACTGGCGCGCTTCGACGCGACGCTCACGGACGCGCTCGATCGGACGCGGTTGCAGGTGATCCGCGCGGATGAGCTTCTGAACCGCACTATGGACCGGGTCGAGGAGACGAGCGACGCCGTGCACAAGACGGTCATCTCTCCGCTGCGACAAGTGAATGGACTGATGGCGGCGATCAGCACAGGATTTGAAGTTTTTCTCGGCGCGAAAAGACGGCATCCGAAGAACGGCGACGGCGTGCCGCAAGACGAGATGTTTATCTAGCCTGTTTATCTAATCTAGTGTGGCTGCGTGGCTTGGCCGTCACCCCGCAATTCCCTTCTTCTTACGAACGCTATTCGCGCGAAGGCTATTCGTCGCCTCCGCCCGCCACGCGCGGGCTTTTCACATCCGGGACGTAAATCGAATGGATGTTTTGTTCGGCGGCCAACTTCTGGAAGTTCGTGATGTCCGCGTTCTTGACCTGCTCCCAATTCGCTAAGAATTCGTCAGCCTGCTTTTTCAGCTTGTCGAATTCCTCATACTGCGCCGCCGTCGGAGCGGAGTCGGCGAAACCAGCCACGCCGAGCGAGAGGTATGCGAGCTTGGCGTCGATTCCAGGGGCGTAGGCAAGGGAATCTTCGCTGGCGCTGATCTTGAAGTTGATGAGGGGATCGCGGACGGCCATGAGCCGGGCGTCGAGCGCGCTTGCGCCGTCGAAGAGCGCCTTCGACGAATCGTCAGGGACCAAACGCTTCTTGAGTCCATCGAGTTGCTCGCGGACGTCCTGGATCTGATTGACCGCGCCGTAGACACGATCGAGTTGTTCGCGAAGATCAAGTTCCAGTTTGAACTGCTTTTCTAGATCCGCTTGCGAGGTGGTGACTCGCGGATCGAGTTTCAGCTCGAACGGAGCCGTCAGAGTCTTGCCGTTCGCGGTCAGCCTGACCTGATACTTGCCGGGAAGCGCCAGCGGCCCGCGCGCGCCGTCGTTGTATTCCCAGAGGAAGTATCCCGGAACGCGTTTGGCATCGTCATAGTGAAGATCCCAGACGAAACGGTTGAGGCCGTCTTCGGTCTTGATCTGCTTTTCGGGCTTCTTGTCTTCAGGATCAAGCGGCTCTTCGAGCGACTCCGACTTGTTGCTCGAGTACTTGCGGACTACGTTGCCCGCGGCATCGAGGATGTCGATTTTGACTTCCTGTTTGGGTGCTTGTTTGACGTAGTAGTAAACCACTGCGCCATTCGGAGGATTTTTCCCGGCGAACGTAAGTCGCGCCGGAGCCTCTCCGGAGTGGATGCGATAGGCGGTCGCAGGCTGATAAAGATGAATGTCTTCCGCCGCCGTCGCGTCGTTGAACTGGCGGAGCGGCGAGACGTCGTCGAGGATCCAGAAAGCGCGTCCGTGAGTGGCCAATACCAGATCGTCGTTCTTGATAACCAGATCGTGGACGGGAGTGAGAGGCAGATTGAGTTGCATCGATCGCCAATGGGCACCGTCGTCGAAGCTGACGAAGACGCCGCGTTCGGTGCCGGCATACAGGAGACCCTTTTTCTTCGGGTCTTCCCGAACAGCGCGGACGAATGATCCGTCGGGAATGCCGGTGACGATCTTGCTCCAGGTAACGCCGTAGTCGGCTGTCTTGTAAATGTAGGGCGCGAGATCGTCGTTCTGGTGACGATCGATGGCAACGTATGCGGTGCCAGCATCATGCGGAGAGGCGTCGATGAGGCTGACGCGGCTCCACTCGGGCAGCTCTTTGATGTTGGCCGTAACGTTGGTCCAGCTCTTCCCTTCATCGCGAGTGATCTGGATCAGGCCGTCGTCGGTTCCGGCCCAGATCAGGCCTTTGGCGACAGGTGAGGGCGCGATGGCAAACACAGTGTCGTAGTATTCGGTGCCGGTGTCGTCGATCGTGATGGGGCCGCCCGCGGCCTGCTGCTTCGACTTGTCGTTGCGCGTGAGGTCGCCGCTGATGGCTTCCCAGTGCGTACCTCCATCAGTAGTTTTGAAGACGCGCTCGCCACCGTAGTAAATCGTGTTGGGATCGAGCGGTGAAGTCACGATGGGAGCCGTCCACTGGAAACGGTGGTCGAGTGAGGCCGCTCCGCGCGCATCGCTGAGTTCAGGCCAGACCGCGATGCTCTTGATCTGATTGGTGCGGCGATCGAAGCGGGTCAAGTTGCCCTGATAGTCGCCGGCGTAGACGATGTTTGGGTCGCGTGGATCGGGAGCGATGTATCCGGCCTCGCCGCCGCCAACGGCGTACCACTCGTCACGTCCGATCGCTCCGTCGTCACTGCGGCTGGCGATGGCGATGGTCGAGTTATCCTGCTGCGCGCCGTAGACGAAATAGGGCGTCCGCGTATCGGTGATGACGTGATAGAACTGCGCGGTCGGCTGATTGTCTTCGCGCGTCCAGGACTTGCCGCCGTCGAGGCTGACGGTCGCGCCGCCGTCGTTTGAGGCGATCATTCTTTTCGTATTTTTCGGATCGATCCAGAGACCGTGATTGTCACCGTGGGGAACTTTAATTTTATTGAAGTTACGTCCGCCATCGGTCGACTTGAAAAATTCAACATCCGCAATGTAAAGCGTATTGGCATCTTGCGGGTCAGCGATGACGTGCATGTAGTACCACGGACGCTGCAAAAGCCCATGGCTGCCGTTGACTAGATCCCAGGAGTCGCCACCGTCGTCGGAGCGGTAGAGGCCTCCACCTTGTTTGGCCTCGATCAGCGCATAGACCCGTTCGGAGTTGGCGGCAACGGCGATACCGATGCGTCCGTAAGGACCCTTCGGCAAGCCATGCTCGTCACTATTGAAATGTTTCCACGTCGTACCCCCGTCGGTTGAACGATAAATACCGCTGCCGGGGCCTCCGCTGGACAGCGTCCAGGGAGTGCGTCGCGCTTCCCAGAGCGAAGCAAAGATGATGTGGGGATTCTGCGGATCGAAGGCTACGTCGATGGCTCCCGTGTTTTCGTCTTTGTAGAGGACTTTGTCCCAGGTCTTGCCGCCGTCAGTGGTGCGGAAAACGCCGCGCTCGGCGTTCGGTCCGTAGGGATGACCGAGAGCTGCAACGAAAGCGATATCGGGATTGGTCGGATTGATGATGACTCTGCCGATGGCGCGCGTGTCTTTAAGGCCGACACTCTTCCATGATTTGCCGGCGTCGACGGATTTCCAGACGCCGTCGCCGTGCGAGATGTTGCCGCGGATGCAGGCTTCTCCCGTGCCGACATAGACGATGTTTGGGTCGGAGATAGAAACAGCGATGCTGCCGATGGAGGGCGCGCCGTCTTTGTCGAAGATCGATTGCCACGTGTTGGCGCCGTCGGTGGATTTCCACACACCGCCGCCGGTCGATCCGAAGTAGTAGGTGGTCGGGTCGCCGGGAATTCCGGCTGCAGTCAGCGAGCGACCACCGCGGTATGGACCGACGTTGCGGTACTTCATGCCGCGGAACATGGGGTCGCCTTCGTTCTTTTCGTCTTTGTCCTTGTCTTCAGCGTTGTCGTCTTTCGTCGCCTCGCTGGAGGATGAGGCACTTTGCGTGGCATCCGGCTTGTGCTTTCGCTCTTTTTGTTGGGAGAAGGTCGACGTGGTCAGAGACAGGAGTAGCAACGCAAATAGAGAAATGCGCAGTGGTTGAATCATGAATTTTGAACGGCCCCGAGAAAGAAGTTTTGCCGCCTCTAATGGTAATGCGAAGTGGACGAAAGGTACAGATGCGTAGGGGTGTGCGCCCGACGCCATCCACGCAATCCTCCGCCCGTATCCCTCTGGTTAACACACGGAACGAAGAAAGATTGGTTGACTTCGGGGCGATGCCGCCTAGAATGTTCAAAACATTTCCAGTTTCTTTTGTTTCAAACAGAAGGGACGCTAAATGCAACAGCAGTACACATCCGAGTTCAGTTCGAACGACGTGATCGCGCTGACTGGAATCACGGCGCGGCAATTGCAGTGGTGGGATGAACGCGGAATCGTCGCTCCAGGGCGCAAGGGGCATCGCCGCATTTATACCTGGGATGAACTAGTCACCGTCGCGGTCATCTGCCAGCTCCGGCGGCGAGGGTTTTCGCTGCAACGGATGCGCAAAGTGATTGCGTTTCTGCAAAAGGAATTTGGCACGAGTTTGGCGGCAACGGTCGGCGCATCGGCGGAGTATCACCTGCTGACCGACGGCACTCATTTGTATCTGCGGACATCCGCGAAACAAGTCGTTGACCTGCTGAAAAATGCGCGGCAGCCAATGTTCGATATTTGTTTGAGTGACGAAGTGCGGCGAGTGCGAGCGGAGATTCAGTCGCGGAAGAAGACAGCAGTTTCGGAGCGCGTTCGGGAATTGCGACGGGCGCGCCGAGCGTAGGTCGAGGTGATCGAGCACCAAGCACTGGGAAAACGGGGGAGGCATGATGATCGGTGAATTAAGCATTATCAACGAATGGATTCCCGAACAGATGGAGCCTGGCACCGTGTTCGTGCTGGAGAATGCTGGAGAAGTGGGAGAGCGCGAGGATCCTTACTGGGCGGTACTCTCGTGCCCATCGTGCGGAACTCTGGGTCTGATTACGCGCAAGCAGATGGCGGGGCTCTTGCCGACGATCTGCGGATCTTCGGTATGCTCGGCGCAATTTTTTATTAAGGATGAGGAGATTACGGCGAGGAAACCGTTCTAGTCGAGATACTGTGATTGCGCTACGAACGATGAGCCGCTCAGCGGCCAGCCAGCAAGTCTTCTGCCGATAACTCCACATCTCGGAGAATCGATCGCATGAGACCGGGACCGATGATTTCTCCCGTATGCACTGGGACTGTAGTAACCCTTCCATCCGCATGTTTGAGGAAATAGTGACTGCCCCGAGTGCGTATTATCTCAAACCCTAATTTTTCGAGAATACGCACGAGTTCCTTGCCTTTCAGGCGCGGAAGACGAGTCATACAGAAATCTGCTGGATACCGACGAGTTCGAGTGAGGGGGCGGAGTGATTGTCCTCCAAGCACAGCTGAATAACTTCCCTCACTCGTTTCATAAGAGTGTCAAGATTCTTCGCTTGGGTATGGCAACCTCGCAGGGCGGGCACAGTCGCGACGTAATAGTCTTCTTCGTCTCGTTCGATAACGACCGTGAATTTCCGCTGGGGCTTCATCCTCGGATTCTAGCATGGCAAATCCGGTGCCGTGACCACTAACAGCCGCGAATTAATTGTCATCCTGAGCGGAGCGAAGGACCTCATGCACCACAAATTTATGCCGGGGCGCCTTCCCGGGATCGATTCAGAAACGACAATTTAATCTCTTGTCGTCGCTAACTTCACCGGGACCTGCTCCACAATCTCGATATCAAACCCTTCAAGCGCCGCTACTCTTCTTGGGTGATTCGTCAGTAGCCTGATTCTCTTCAGATTCAAATCCGATAAAATTTGCGCTCCTAACCCGATTTCGCGGTGAATTTTGCGTTCGCTTTCGGGGAGCGATGGCAAGCGGCGTTCGCGGTGGAAGGTCAGGAATGACTGCTCTCCGATTTTTTCCGCAGTGAAGCCTTTTGACGTCTGGTGCAGGTAGATCAGCGCTCCGCGATCTTCTTCGGCGATGATCTTTAGCGAAGCCTCAAGCGTCGGATTGCAATCGCAGGCCGTTGCGCCGAAAACGTCTCCGAGCAGGCAGTGAGCGTGCATTCTCACCAGAACTGGGACATCAGAATCGGTGATATCGCCGCGGATCAGGGCGATGTGTGAACTCCCGCCGTCGACTTCGCTTTCGTAGGCGATGAGGCGGAATTCCCCATGCTTGGTTTCGACCAGCGACTCGCCGACCCGGTGGACGTAGCGCTCGTGCTGCATGCGATAGCGGATCAACTCGGCAACCGTCAGCATCTTCATTTCGTGGATGCGGCAGAACTCGACCAGGTCGGGAACGCGGGCCATGGTGCCGTCGTCTTTCATGATTTCGCAGATGATGCCGGCGGGGACGAGGCCGGCAAGGCGGGCAAGATCGACGGAGGCTTCGGTTTGTCCGGCGCGGACGAGGACTCCGCCTTTGCGGGCGCGGAGCGGGAACATGTGGCCGGGACGGGCAAGATCGGAGGGGCGCGTCTTGGGATCGATCGCCACCTGGATAGTGTGGGCCCGGTCGTGCGCGGAGATTCCCGTGGTCACGCCCTGGCGGGCGTCGATGGCTTCACAGAAGGCGGTGCCGTACTGGCTGGTGTTTTCGGCGGTCATTGGGCCGATGCGGAGATGGTCGAGGCGCTCTTCGGTCATGGCAAGACAGACGAGGCCGCGTCCGTATTTAGCCATGAAGTTAATGGCTTCCGGAGTAACCTTTTCGGCGGCGAGGGTAAGGTCGCCTTCATTTTCGCGGTCCTCGTCGTCGATGACGACGATCATGCGCCCAGCGCGAATTTCTTCGATGGCAGTCGGGACGTCGGTGAATGGCGGAATTGGAGTCATCGGCGATCTTTGCCTCAGGGCTAAAGCCCTCTTCAGTTACTTCGAAACGGCGCGGCTGAACCCGCGCTCCTTCAAAAACAAAAATCAGAACCTAGGCGGCGTTGAGTTTGCGTGTTGTCGGCGGCTTTAGTTCGCCTTCGGCGCCGAGAAACAAATTCTTCATCGCTCTTATCACCCATCGCATGACGACAATGATCACGGCCAAAAATGCGGCGACGATTAGAGCGGCGGCGATTGGGTGCTGTGTGGCCAGCCAGGTTAGAAAGATCGCCAGCGTGTCCTCTCCGGCGCTCAGGGCAATGTTTGAAACTGGCTCTGGAGACGGCGTCACAGCAACTCGAGCGGCAGTCTTGCCTCCATGGGCGGCCAGGGCGATCGCGCCTCCCGCCAGCGCGGCCAGCAATTGCTTTTCGGGCGAGAGTTGCGAGGTTGCTCCGTAGGCGATAAGGGCGGCTACAGGGATGCGGACGAAGGTGTGGAGCGCGTTCCAGAAAAGATCGAAGGCCGGAACTTTGTCCGCGAAGAACTCGATCGCGAAAAGTACTGCCGAGGCAGCGATCACCCACCAACTGGCGAGTAGATGCAGTCCCGACGGCAAATCCAGAACGCCTGCATGCGACAGGAGTCCCAATGTGGCTACGGTCGCGTAGACGTTAAGCCCGGCGGCGAAGCTGACGGCCACAATGAGGCCTGCGAGTTCGGAGCCGGCGAATTTCATGCTTGATAGCATACTCGTTCAATGGGGCAAGAAGCGATGGGTTCTGACCCCGCAACCTCGATGCGCTTTGCCACAAGAAAAAGGGCCGCCTTCTGGCGACCCTTTCTGTAAATCCTGGTCCAGTTTACAGGGTGGATTCGATTTCAAAACCCCAAGCTTCGAGCAAGGGCTCGGGGATGTACTTGGAGTTCTTGTTCCGGCGCGCCCACTCACGCAGCCGGGTCGACCGCAAATACTGATCGGGGGAAAGTTTGTATTCGTGCACCACTTGCTCGAACTCAGTGATCGTTGGAGTCACCGGTCCGATGGGCTCGGGCTTGCCCCAGTTGGGGTTTCCGCGTCGCTTGGCCATGAAAAGTATACCCTCTTGTGAAATAAGGACTTCGCTTTATAAGCTACCAACTTAGATTCCAGCGAGACCGCAGAGGATTCATACGAAGATCCGCGCACTGAACAAGCCAACTGGCGCGGATTCCAATCCCCTCAGCTACCTTGGAAGCTATTGATAATAATAGGTTTTTATAAGATAGTCAACATAAAAGTGACGCGCGCTGGGCATATTATTGTATCCCCTTTTACTGCTTCTACTTGCGCGGTTGACTTTGGTGGGTCGGGGTGTACGGAAGGACATAGATTAGCCCGCGACTTCTATGAATAATTGGATCATTGCCGGACTGCTGCTGAGATCCTGCCGGTGGTCGATTAGAAGATCAGGGCGTCGTTTTGGCGGGACCTTGGCTGGTTGCGGTGACTCTAGTAACCGTAGGACCGGGCCATGGCGTTGACCCACGAATCTCGTAGACTTAGAGTGCGAAAAGGGGATCTTCCGCAGGGAGTCTTTCGCTTGGAATCTTCTGCTTAAGACGGCGGCGGCAGGCGATCCCAGCCCAACCCCCGCACGCGCAAGGCCGCTTCATTCTGATACTTAGACATGAATCTGAAGTCTTTACTACTGAGTTCCGACGATAAAACGGTGCGCATTCTGCGGCGTGTTCTGAGCGACCTCGAAATCGGGGTCGAGCATTGCACGGCAGCAGACGATGCGATACGCCGGATTACGCGCCAGCGCTTCGAGGCCATTATCGTCGACGGGGTAAATCCGGAAGAAGCGAGCGGGGTGTTGCGAGGAGCGAAAGCGGCGCCTGTGAACAAGCGCGCGCTGACGATTGTCCTGGTTGAAGCTTCGGTGGGACTGAAGGGCGGCTTTGATATGGGAGCGCACTTTGTCCTGCACAAGCCCTTTGCGGTGGAGCGGGCGAAGGCGAGTTTTCGCGCCGTGCGGGCGCTGATGAAGCGAGAGCGGCGGCTCCAGATGAGAGTCCCGGTACAGATTCCGGTGGAGTGCCAGGGGATTAACAGCTATAAGGCGCAGACCATCGATCTTTGCGAAGGCGGGATGGCGCTTCAGTTCACAGGGCGCGTGGCGAAAGAAAGTTCGCTGCGCTTTTCACTCGAATTGCCCGGAATGAAACAGAAGCTCGATATCGAAGGCGAGCTGGCCTGGGGCGGCAATGGGAATCAGGCAGGCGTGCGGTTTAAGGATGCATCGGATGAGCAGCGCGGCGCGCTGCGGTATTGGCTCGGCACGCAGTTGCCGGAGCCAGAGGCGGATGATCCCCCAGTGAATTGCCGGCTTACAGATTTGAGTTTGGGAGCGTGTTATCTGACGACCGGCTCGCCCTTCCCGCGGGGCACGCGCGTCATCCTGACGATGAAGACCGGCGGCCTCGAAGTGCACGCCGACGGAATCGTGCTGGTAGCGCATCCTGAGTTTGGGATGGGAGTGGAATTCCTCCAGACAACGGATGAGCAGCGCGAGCACGTAAACCAGATGATTACGACCCTGCGGGCGAATGGGGATAAGTCTCCGGAGTTGCTGGTGGAACCCGAGGGACTGGATAGTCCGGTCGCTGAGAGCGGCGTGGGGAGCCAGATTTTTGCCAGCCAGGCGTCGGCAAAAGAAGCGCGGGGGACGAACGCGGCCACTGAGGATGCCCTGGTCGATCTGTTCCGGCAGAAGTATCAGGTTCCGGTCGAGAGTTTCTTGCAGCAGATGCGCGAGCAGAGACAGTCGACAGCAGCCAGCGCGCGCTAGCGTTTGTTTTTTCTAAAGTCGGAGAAACCGGTCAGAAAAATCCCAAGACTTCGTAGTTTGTGCTACCCAGCCGTGCACCGGCCGCCGAGCTCAAGACACAGAGCTGAACGTACCCCCCGCCCTGTTGAGGAACCCCGATTGCTTTAACAAGGATTTCTGCGATATTTAGAATTGTTCCAGGGGTGCAAGTCTCAAATGTGGAATTCTCGAAGTTGCCGTGGACTCCGAGCATTGTTATTGGCGTGTCTTTTCGTTCCCGCGTTCGGTGTCGCCGACGATCATCCTTGTGACGGGAAATGCGGGGAAGTGCTGGGCAGCGTGGCGCAAATGGTCCGATCGTCACTCCTCCCAGTGCCCGGTGCCAGGTTGGTCTTCATCGACGGGCAATGGGCTCGCTATGAGACTCGAACGGACGCTTCTGGCAGGTACAAAATCGACCTTCCATACGGTACCTACTGGATGCGTGTTCTAAAAGACGGGGCATGTAGGACCCAAAGGCCCGATTTCGGTGTTTCCGCGGGAGAATCTCTGCACTTCGATTTCGAATTAGTTTCATGTGACGCTATCGATGGTCCTCCAGCAATTGCTGAGACCCTTCCCAGCGGCGTTGACGCGAAACCGATTTTTACTGCCGCCACCGGGTACAGTGAAGAAGTGATTCCTAAAGACACACGGTTAGGGCGTCCCGAGATACGTGTCGCATTCGGTAAAAACATTCCAGAGGGAGCTTTGGAGGACTATAAGTCATTTGTTCCCAGGAATTCCAAAGTATCGTTCCGCGTAACCCTTATGGCAGACAGGTACACAATTCGGGCACAGACTATACGCTTTAACAGGAAAGAGATGATCTTTATGGCCGAAGGCGATGTTGAGGTATCCGATGGAAGCAAAACGGAGCAGGCTAAGACGGCAACAATGAGCTTTCCTACGGGGATTCTGAAGCTGGAGATTGGCAGATGATTCCATTGCCTTGGCATAAGAAGAGCCTGCCCTGACAACGCAAGGGGCGGATTGCCTATGTTGGCGATTATTCCCAGTCCCGAAATAAATGCTAGGCTTCGTCCTGCTCTTTCAGCTTCGCGATCACACCAAAGTCTTCCAGCGTCGTAGTATCGCCTTTCACTTCCCCGCTGCTCGCCAATTCTCTCAACAACCGGCGCATGATCTTTCCGCTGCGCGTCTTCGGGAGCATGTCGGTGAAGCGGATGTCGTCAGGCTTGGCTAGAGAACCGATTTCTTTCGCGACCCACTTTTTCAATTCTTCTTTTAGCGCATCGGTGGGTTCGACTCCGTGCTCGAGCGACACAAACGCGCAAATCGCCTGGCCTTTAATCTCGTCCGGGCGGCCGACCACCGCAGCTTCGGCTACTTTTTCGTGAGCAACCAGCGCCGACTCCACTTCCATCGTGCTCAGGCGATGGCCAGAGACGTTGAGGACGTCGTCAACGCGGCCCATGATCCAGTAGTAGCCGTCTTTGTCTTTGCGTGCGCCGTCGCCGGTGAAATAGGTACCTCCAGGAATTTGCGACCAGTACTGCTTCTCGTAGCGATCAGGATCGCCGTAGATGGTGCGAAGCATTGCGGGCCAGGGCTTGCGGATGACGAGATACCCGCCGGAGCCTTCGGGAACGGGATTGCCTTCCATCGTCACAATCTCGGGAGCGACTCCGAAAAATGGCTTGGTCGCCGAGCCGGGTTTGGTCGCGATCGCGCCCGGAATGGGAGTGATCATGATGGAGCCGGTTTCCGTTTGCCACCAGGTGTCGACAATCGGGCAACGGTTGTGGCCGATGAGTTCGCGATACCACATCCATGCCTCGGGATTGATGGGTTCGCCGACGGTGCCGAGCAGGCGGAGGCTTTCCATCTTGTGTTTCTTTGGCCATTCATCTCCCCACTTGGCAAAGGTGCGGATGGCGGTCGGAGCAGTGTAAAAAATATTGACTTGATGGCGATCAATGATCGACCAGAAGCGGTCGGGCTCCGGGAAATTCGGCGCGCCTTCGTACATGAGGCTGGTGGCGCCGCATTGCAGCGGTCCGTAGACGATGTAGCTGTGGCCAGTGACCCATCCGATGTCGGCGGTGCACCAGTAGGTGTCTTCTTCGCGAAGATCGAAAACGTATTTCGTGGTGAGATAAGTGCCAACCGAATAGCCGCCCGTCGTATGTACGATGCCTTTTGGCTTGCCGGTCGTGCCGGAGGTATAGAGAATGTAGAGCGGATGCTCGGCATCGAGAGGCTCGGCGGGGCAATCGTCGGATGCCTTCGCCATCAGCTCATGCCACCAGTGATCGCGGCCTGCGGCGAGATTGACGGGGCTTCCTGTGCGTTTGTAGACGACGACGTGTTTGATCGACGGGCACGACTTGAGCGCTTCTTCGACGACCGGGAACAACTTTACTTCTGCGCCGCGGCGGAAGGAACCATCCTGCGTGATAACGGCCACGGCTTGCGAGTCGTGGATGCGGTCGACCAGAGCGTTGGCGGAAAATCCTCCGAAGACGATGGAGTGCGGCGCGCCTATGCGGGCGCAGGCCAGCATGGCAATCGGCAGCTCCGGCGTCATGCCCATGTAGATGGCCACGCGATCACCCTTGCGAACTCCAAGACCCTTGAGAACGTTCGCGAATTTCTGCACTTCTTTATAGAGCTGCTGATAGGTGAAAGTACGAATCTCGCCCGGCTCGCTCTCCCAAATCAGGGCGGCTTTGTTTTTGCGCGCGGTTTGGACGTGGCGATCAAGGCAGTTGTAGGAGAGATTGAGCTGCCCATTGACGAACCACTTCGCCCACGGAGCTTTCCACTCGAGGACTTTGTCCCATTTTTTGAACCAGTGCAGTTCTTCGGCGGCGCGTCCCCAGAATTTTTCGGGTTGTTCGATGGATTCTTTATAGAGCGCTTCGTATTCGGCGAGACTCTTGATCTGGGCTTTTTGAGAAAATTCCGCAGGCGGTGGGAAGCTGCGCTGCTCGTCGAGTATGGAATCGATGTTGACCTGGGACGCAATTGTTTCGGCCATGATTGACCTCGGAGTATGAATTGCAATCTCAGCCCTCGGGCAGAGAACGGACTATTCTACAGCGTGTGAGCGAGCGCAGGTGTCTGTTGGAGTCGCCCCGATGCCTCGTCGGCGATCCCGGCCGCGACTCCCCATCGTGATGCCTCGCCCGTGATGCCCCGCAGCAATCCCGTCGTCATCCCCCATCGTGGAAGAGCGGCCCTTCAGGGCCGCGTTAGCTCGCAGAGCAGACGGGCTTTAGCCCCAGCCGTCACGCTTCGGGAATCAGCTCGTTGACTGTGGCACGTTGCAGGAGATACGCCCCCGGCCCTTGCTGGCCGCGGATGGAGCGGGTGAATTCCGAGACAACGAATCCGGCCTTTAGCGATTCGCGAAAGGCCCAACGGGTGGCTTCGCGCCATTCGCGGGCCAAGGGCATGTCCGTGCGCTCGACTTCGAGAATCTCGCCTGGGACTTCGATGCTGATGCGCTGGCGTGAGAGCGATTCGGCAAGATCGGCACGAGCTGGCTTGCCATTGGGATCGAAGCGCACAAGGGGCGCTAACAGCTTCAAGGCGTCGAGGGTTTCGACACGGGAGTTTTTTCCAGCGATCCGGTCGCGGACTCGCCGGGAGTTCAGAATCCAGCGGACCCAGAGACGGTCGGTGCCGTTGCGGTGCAGCATGCTGGATGTTTCAGGTCCGTAGAAATCGACTTTGTAGTTGTCGGATACGACGCCGAGCTTGGCGAAGTTGAAATGAGCATTTCGGCTTTGCAGCGGATCATAGGTCCACGTCATCTCGTGGATGCCCATCGCCATGGCGCGTTCACGCTGCGCCTGCTTCAAGCGCGAACCGAGATCGAGGTGACGATAGGCGTCGAGAACGGCCAGCATGTGGGAGTGGATTGTGGTTTGGCCGTGTTCGCGACCAAGGAAGCCGAAGGCGAATCCGACGAGATGGTCTTGATCGAAGGCGCCGACAAAAATGTTCCCTGCCGCCTTGCAGGCGATCGCGAGCGTCAGCGGCAGAGCGTCGTCATCGGCCATCCCCCAGACTTCTTTTTCGACAGCCCGCAGACGGCTAAGGTCATCGATGGTCTTGAGGTCGCGAATATGAATTTGCTGGGCCGAGGCGCGTGACGTCATGGTGGACCCATCGTGTATAGCGACGGGGTAGCTTCTTGTCAACTGCATCGCCACGAACGCACCGCCACGAAAACGGTTGCCCCACTCGCCGCGCCTTTCGGCGAGTGGGTACCACGGATGCATACAGCGTGACGCCAGGAGTCAAACAATTAGAATGTGTGGGTCAACACCCGTTGTTGACCGAATCTCGCCTTTTGCCGCCCCGGTTCCGTGCATCTTAATCTACGTGCTAACCTCTGATCGGAGATGGATACGACTGTGAGACGGATCGCTTTGCTGTTGCTTGGGACTGCTTTTGTTGCGATGGGGAATGCGCGGCTACTGGCCGCGGAGCGTGGGACGCTTGTGCGTGAGGCGGTCATCTATTTGACGCCGGATACGTCGTCGAACAAGCTCGGACAGGCCGAGCGCGGGCGCGAACTGGTGCTGCTGGATCGGACTCCGAAGTGGCTGCACGTGGAGGCCTTGCTTGGCCTATCGCGAACTCCGGACCCGGCGTTTGTGTTGGAGGAAGAAGACGAAGGCAAGACCATCAGCGGGTGGGTGGTGGACACGGGAATCGTGTGGGCGTCGACTCCCAATGGCGATCGGATTTTATATGGCGCAGCGGTCGATGCAGAAGATGAGGCGAGCCGCCGGCATGGGCGGCGTGGGGCGGACCAGGAGGCGGTGCGGCTTTACCGTCGCGTCTTTGACCTATTCCCTACTTCTCCGCTGGCCGGCGAAGGACTGTATCGCGCTGCCGATATCAAATGGCAGATCGAGAAAGCGGACATCATGTCGCGTCCGTCGGCGCGTGAGAAAGATTCGTACATGCGGCAAAGTATTGACGAAGAAGCAATGAAGCTGGTGATGAAGAAGTTTCCGGATTCGAAGTGGGCGCAGCTAGCGGCATTCCACTTGATCGATAACAAACTCTGCGGGGACTGGCAGGGATCGTCGAAGTGTCCCGATAAAGAAGCGGAGATTTACGAGAAGTATGTGAAGGAGCATCCTGAGTCTCCCGCGGCTGCGGAAGCGTTGTATGATGCGGCGATGCGGCGGGCGGCGCTAATTGAGATTTACAAAGTGGAAGAGCAGCCGAAGAAGTCGGACCAGGCCAAGAGCATGGCAGAGTCGCTGACGCAGCAGTTGATTTCCAAATATCCACAGAGCGATTGGTCATCGCGGGGCCAAGAGCTGTTGTTTCTTTTGCAGCAGGGAGTGCCGACTTACGGGAATGCGATTCAATAAGAGATTTAGCAAGAGATTTAGTAAGAGATTTAGTTAAAAAGAAAAGAGACGGATTGATTTCCCAGAAAGCTAGCATCTGGCTGTTGTTGATACTGGCGTTGGTGGTGGCTTTGGCCGTCTTCTTTGTGCCGCGGATTCCGCAGCCTCAGGCGTATCACCGCTTCGGTGACGCGCGCAGCTTTCTTGGCATTCCTAATTTTGGTGACGTAGTTTCCAATCTGCCATTCGCGGTAGTTGGAGTGTGGGGCATCGCATTTGTACTCGGGGCAGGCTCCGATCCAAGAGCGGGGCATTTCGCCGATCCACGCGAGCGGTGGCCTTATCTGTTTGTTTTCGTGGGAATGCTGCTCACCGCGTTTGGTTCTGCCTACTATCATCTCCAGCCAAATAACGCTCGTCTTGTTTGGGATCGTTTGCCGATCATGATGGCATTCATGTCGCTCGTGGCCGCCGTGATCACGGAACGTGTCAGCCTAAGTATCGGTCTGTGGTCGCTGCCACTCCTGCTAGCGGTTGGAATGGGCAGCGTACTGCTGTGGCGTGCGAGCGAAATACGCGGGGCTGGGGACCTGCGCTTGTACGCGGCAGTACAGGTATATTCGGTGCTCGTGCTTTTGGTTTCATTCATCTTTCCGCAGCATTTCACGCGTAGGGCGGACTTGGCAGTGGTGGTCGGGTTTTATGTGCTCGCGAAGATTTTGGAAACCTTCGACCGCAACATCTTCGCGGCTGAACATTGGATCAGTGGACACACGCTCAAGCATTTGGCGGCTGCGGTTGCTGGTTACTGGATCTTGCGAATGTTGCAGAAAAGGCAAGTAATCCGCGATCAGACGCAAGTCGCCTGAAGTGGTTCGTTCCTCTACGGACACTATGGAGAAGCCAAAGACTTCCGATTCATTGATCCGCATGAAGGGGAGCCGCACGACCTTGAGCCGCACGAAATATGTCGCGATCAACGCTTTCTTAATCTTTCATATTCTGGCAATTTCCTGCTGGTGCCTGCCGCTCGACAGTCCTCTCATCTTGCTTTGCAAACAAACAATCCGGCCTTATTTTCTCTGGTCGGGACTGTTTCAATCCTGGGATATGTTTTCGCCGTCGCCGAAGGCGGCGAACACCTATGTCGACGCGACCATCATTTATAAAGACGGGTCGAGAACGACCTGGGCGTTTCCGCGCATGGAGCAGCTCAGCCTGACCCAGCGCTACTTCAAAGAGCGCTATCGCAAGTTTGCAGAGACTCTCACGTTGGATGAAAACGACCCCATGCTGGCCGACATCGCGCGTCGCGTGGCGCGTTTGAACAGCACTCCTGCGCATCCGGTTAAGACCGTCATCCTCATCTACCATTGGTCGTTCATTGTCCCGCGTCCAGACGGCTCGTACGTCCCCGAGCCGTGGAACCAGCACGTTCTCTACGGTTATGGAGTGCGGCCCGAGGATATACAGTGACACTGAGATCCTTTTTTGCGGCATGGAACAAGTTTTTTTTTGAGCCGCAATCGCCTGTCCCCATTTCAGTGTTTCGCATCGTCTACAGCTTGCTGGTGGTGGCTACTCTTATCTTGCTGCGTCCGGACTGGCTGGCCTGGTACGGTCCGCACGCATGGGTGAGTCGATCGACGATGCACACACTGGAGCCGGGCACGCGGCTGAACTTGTTCGCTGTCATTCCGCAAACCGATAGCTGGATCAACGCTTTCTTCTGGATTTCCCTGGGGTCGGCCACGCTTCTCGCCATCGGCTTCCTGACTCGTTTCAACAGTGTGCTTGTTTATCTGTGCCTGGCTTCGATGCAGCAACGGAACCTATCCATTCTGCACGGAGGAGACACGTTCCTGCGAGTAGCCGGCTTTTTTCTGATATTCGCACCAGCGGGGGCAGCCCTGTCAGTGGATCGTCTCATTCGTGTGCGGCGAGGGAAGGAAACGGCCGAGATCCGGCCGCGCAGCCCGTGGGCGCAACGGATGATTCAGTTTGAATTGGCGATGGTCTATTTCGCGACCTTCTGCATAAAAGTAAGGGGAGCGCCGTGGCTGCAAGGAACCGCGATGTATTACATCTATCATCTCGACGAATTTAGGCGGTTTCCGGTGCCGGCATGGTTGCTCGGCCCGACCATGCTCAAACTCGAAGGCTGGGCGGCGCTGGTGTTGGAGTTTTCGTTGGGCGTGTTGATCTGGGTCAAGGAACTGCGCTACATCCTGCTTGCGCTGGGCGTGGTATTTCATCTCAGCCTGGAGTATTCGCTCAACATCCCGATGTTCCAGTGGGATATTTTGTCCGGCTACATTTTGTTCGTCGATCCCGCAGACGCGAGGCGAGCATGGAGTTGGGTACGACAACATCTTCCAGCGAACAACTACAATCCTGAAACTACAACCCCGTAACTACAACCCCGTAGTCTGATAGCGCAGCACATCGAGCGCCAGGCGATATTCGTAGCTTGCCTGGGCCTGGCTGATTTCGGCCTGGGTTTGCTGGAGTTGAGCCTGGCTCAGTTCGACAATCGATCCTAATCCTAGTTTGTAGCGGGTTTGAGACAGGTCGAGAGCGAGGTTCGCCTGTTTGAGAAGCTGATTGGTTACGTCCAGCCGATCATAGGAAGTTTTGGCGTTGAGCCAACTGGCGCGGATATCCCGGGCTACAGAATTACGCAGGTCGATCAGGCGCTGTTGGACGGACTGGGCGCGAAGGTCGGCTTCTTTGGCTCTCGCGGAAAAAAGAAATCCGTTAAAGATTGGAACCTGAAGATTAACTCCGGCTGCGCCGTACCACGGACCCAAATGTTCGTCGCGCGCCGGTGTGCCGCCGATCGCGGCCAGAGCGCTCAGAGACGGGCGGAATGCATCGCGCTCGGCGTGCATGAATTTTTCCGCGGCCTGGTATTGGTAGTCGGCGGCGCGCAGTTCCGGGCGCGAGTCGATTCCCTGCTGTACCAGCGTATCGAGATCGGCTGGAGGAGCATCGAGCGCCGTGGTCTCGTCGACTGGGTCAAACTCCTGAGCGGTGCTATAGCCGAGAATCGCGGCCAGTGTGGCTTGCGCGAGCTTTTCGTTATTTTGCGCGTCCAGCCGAAGCAGCCGGGCCTGCGCAAAGTTGACCTGAGAGAAACTTAAGTCGAGATCGGATTTCAGTTTGCTCTGGGTGAGGGCCTGCACTTGATCGACTACATCCTGACGATTGCTAACCGTTTGTTCGGCTACACGGAGAACAGCACGAGCTTGCAGCACGTTGTAGAAGGACTGGTCGGTCGCAAGCAGGATTTGCTGACGTGTGGCCAGAGAACTTTGTTCCTGCGCCTTCGCGTTCAAGCCGGCGCTTGAAACGAGGTTAGCGGTCCTGCCAAAGTCGGTGATCTGCTGGCTGACATTCACGCCGCCGGCACCGCGTTCATAGATGATGGGGTTATTGAGTCCGCCGGCAGTGATGCGGGAGTTGTCTTTGGAATCGACCGCTGTCAGGTTGCCAACTGCCGTGGGCCAGTAATTGGAGCGGACTTCGCGCACCACCTGTTGCGCCGCCAGCGCCTGGAGGCGGGCGCTCGATATTTGTGGGTTGTTTTTGATGGCCAGAGCTTCGGCTTGCTGCAGAGTAAGGGTCATCCGCGGGGGCGCGGTTGGAGTCTGGCCCGGCAAGACTGGATTCGACTGCGCCGGGAGATAACCTGTCGAGAGAAGGGCGAGTAACAGCGTCAGTCGGATCATTACGCGGATGCCTCCGGAGCGGCGGTCTCTTCTTTGTGGTGAATCCAGAGATAGGCGGCGGGGACGAGATAGACGGTCACGACGACCGACACAAGCAGACCTCCGATGATGGAGCGGGCCAGCGGCGCATAGGCTTCGGCTCCGGTGCCCAACTTCATCGCCATCGGAATCAGTCCGAGCAGCGTCGCGAGCGATGTCATCAGCACTGGACGGAGGCGTAGGCGAGACGCGACGGCGGTTGCTTCGCGCAGAGGAGTTCCCTGCTTGCGCATCTGACGTGTGAATTCGACGATCAAAATACTGTTCGAGACCACGATTCCGACCATCATCACGACACCCATCAGTGACATGACATTTAGCGTTGTGCCGGTCACGAGCAGGAACAGCAGCACTCCAGCGAGGCCAGGCGGGACCGCCAAAAGAATGATGAACGGGTCGATGAAGGACGCAAACTGCGCCACCAGCACGAGGTATACGAGAACCACGGACAGGATCAATCCCAATCCAAAGCTCTTAAACGACGAGTTCATGCTCTGAACGGACCCGCGTACGGTAACCCGTACGTCCTCAGGCAACTGGTTTTGCGCGATGATCCTGTTGATCTGGCTGCTGACGCGGCCGAGGTCTTCGGATTTTGGCGACACGTAGACATCGATGGATCGGAACAGTTGATAGTGGTCAACTTCGGTCGGGGTGGGAATAGTTTGAATGTTTACGACCGTGTCGAGCGGAGTCGGTTCTTTACTGTTCGTGCCTCGAAGCGGGATCAGTTTCAGATCGTTGAGGTTTTTCACTTCGTCTTCGGAATATTGCACGGTCAGCAGATACGGATTACCGCTCTTCGGGTCGATCCAATAGTTCGGAGCGATCATGCCGTTCGATGTCAGAGCGGTGATGACGTTATCGACGACTTCTTTTTGCGTCAGGCCAACCAGACTCGCTTTTTCACGATCAATATCGAGTCGCAGCGCTGGGTAGTCAATATCCTGGGGGATGAGGACGTCGCTCACGCCGTTCAGTTTGCGTATTTCGCGTGCTAGCTGTTGAGCGCTGGCATAGGTCTGCTTCAAATGGTTTCCGGTGACCTGTACGTCGATCGGAGCAGGGAGACCCATATTGAGGACGGAATCGACGAGACCTCCGGTTTGGAAGTAGGCGCTCAATTGCGGCAACTGGTCGCTCAGTTTTCGGCGAACGCGTTCCATGTATTCGTAGCTGCCGACTTTGTGGTCCTGTTGCAAGCTGACTTGCACGAAGGCGGTGTGAGAGGCCGAGTTGCTGGTGTAGATGGCGGAGAAATCGGGAGTGAGGCCGATGTTCGAGACAATCATGCCAAGCTCGTTCGGCGGGACGACACTTTTGATCAGGTCTTCGACTTGCTTCACATATTGCTCGGTGTTTTCGATTCTGGTTCCGGAAGGAGCTTTAAGGTTGATCACGAATTGTCCGGGATCGGTGCGCGGAAAAAAGGCGACACCCATGAGCGGATAGAGAGAAAGACAAAGTAGCGAAACTCCGACAAGTCCTATGGTGGTGGCCGCTGGACGCAATAGGCTGCGTCCGAGAGTGCGGTCATAGCGGCGCAACATCCTTTCAAAGTATTCATTAAACTTTGAGACCACGCGGCCGAACCAACCGGTGGGCTCTGCGTGTTCGTGAGTGTGATGGGACGAACCGAGAAGTTTTGCACAAAACAGTGGCACCACCGTCATCGCCACGAGATACGAAGCCAGGAGCGAAAGAATCACAGCCGAGGCTAAAGCCGTGAAGAGAAATTTGCTCACGCCGTAGAGGAAAACGACCGGGAAAAACACGATTGCGGTCGTGATCGTAGCAGCCAGAACCGCAAGCGAGACTTCGCTTCCACCCTTCTCGGCGGCGACTTCGACGGGCTCTCCCATTTCCAGATGGCGGAAAATGTTTTCGAGCACAACCACCGAGTTATCGATCAATCGCGAGAAGGCCAGCGCGAGTCCGCCAAGCACCATAGTGTTGACGGTGCCGCCTCCGGCAGAGATCGCGAGGAACGCCGCGAGCGCCGAAAGAGGGATAGAAAGAAAAACCGCGGCCGTCGCCCGGAAGCTCCCGAGAAACAACAAAATCATCAATCCCGTGAGAATGAGGCCAATAGCGCCTTCGTGGAGGAGATTCTCGATCGCCATCTTCACGAAGATCGATTGATCGAACACAACCTTCGTGATGAGCTGCTTCGGAATGTCCACCAAGTTCTTGGTCGCTTCTTTGATTCCGTCGACGACAGCGATGGTGTTGGTGTTGCCTCCCTGCTTGAGGATGGGCAAGTAGACCGAGCGCTGGCCATCGACCCGGACTACATTGGTTTGGATCTGGTGAGAATCGACCGCTTTTCCTATGTCACTCACCAACACCGAGTTCGCGCCCACGGACTTCACCGGCAGGGCGTTGATCGCATCCGTATTCGGAACCTGGCTGTTGGTGTAGAGGTTGTAGTCATAGGGGCCGATCTTCACGTCACCCGCGGGGAGAATCAGGTTGCTGTCATTAACGGTGCGTACGACATCCATGACCGAGAGCTGGCGGGCGTCGAGCTTCATGGGATCGACGTAGACCATGATCTGCCGATAACGGCCGCCAAAGGGCTGCGGAACCGATGCCCCGGGAACGCTCGCAATCTGGTTTCTTACGTTGTACTGCCCGATATCGTGTAGCTCAGTCTCGTTCAATCCCTGGCCTTTCAGGGTGATCAGGCAGACCGGAAGGCTGGACGCGTCGAACTTCAACACCACCGGCGGAAGAGTTCCCGGCGGCAAGCGGCGTAGGTCAGCCATCGCCAGATTCGAAATCGTACTAAGGTCAGAACTGGCGTCGGTGCCGGGCTGGAAATAAATCTTGATCAGGCTCACACCGGGCAGGCTGCGCGATTCGATGTGGTCGATGCCGCTGCCCAATGTGAAGAAGCGTTCGAAGGGATCGGTGATGTCGTTCTCGATCTGCTCGGGCGGCATACCGGAGTAAAACGTCGCGACGACGACGACAGGAATGTTGATGGGCGGAAATAAGTCGACGGGCATGCGAACGAGCGTGACGCCGCCGACGATGGCGACGATCAGACACGCGACGATGATGAGGTAGGGATAGCGAATGGCAAATCCGGACATTAGTTCTGCCCCTCCCCGGCCGACTCAGTTTCTGCAATCAATTTGGGGTGAACTTTCTCTCCGGCTTGCAGTGCATTGAGATTCCCGACGACGACCTGGTCACCCTCGGCCAGTCCGGTGACGGCCTCGATGCGCGATCCGCTGTCCACGCCAACGGTGATTGGTCGTTCGTCAACGGTGCCGGATTTACCCACGACAAAAACAGTCGCGTTTGCGCCGTCGCGCTTTACCGCCTGAACGGGCACGGTAAGGGCGGCGTCTTTCTGGCGGCGGGTGAGAGTGGTTTCCGCATACATGCCTTCAACGAGCGAACCGTCAGGATTGTCGACATCGATTTCGGTGTGCATCGTGCGCGTTTCATCGCTGAGGGAGTCGGCGTACCGTGCGACTTTTCCATGGAAAGTGCGCTTAAGAGATGGAACGACGACTTCGATGGCCTGGCCCAGGCGCACATCGGGAACTGCTGATTCCGGCACCGGAACAACCAGGCGGAGCCGCGACCACTCGGCAAGCCGCACCACGGGAAGAGATTGAGTGTCAGAAGCGGTTCCGGCCTGAATGAGCGCGCCGGTATCGGCGTAACGTTTGGTGACGACGCCGTTGAAGGGAGCGGTGACTCGGGAATAGGCTTCGAGTGAAGCGTAGCGATCCTGAGTTGCCATTGCCATCGAGCGCTGACTTTGTGCTTCGGCAAAGGCCGAGCGCGCGCTGCCGACCTGCGCTTCGGCTTCCTGATCGTGAGCGAAAGAGTCGTCGAGTTCCTGTTGAGCGATCAGGCCGGGGCGAGCTTCCGACGCCTGCTTCAGCCGCGTGTAAGCGGCATGCGAGGCGTTGTAATTCGATTCGGCGCGTTTGACGTCTTGTTGGGCGCGATGGATGGCATCCTCGCTGCGCTGAATGTCGGCCTTGGCTCCGGCGACCTGGGCGCTCAGTTCGGGAACTTCGAGAACGGCAAGAATCTGTTTATCTTTCACTTTGTCGCCGACGTCGACGTATATGTGCCGGATATATCCGGCGACTTTAGCGTGAACGTCGACCTCCTGATAGGGACGGAACGCTCCGGAGAGTGTGATAGAGCTACGAATCGGGCCACGAGTCGCGAGGGCGACGGCAACGGTCGGAAGATTCGAATCTTCGCGGCTGGCTTGTGCACCGTGATCGGGAAATTTGAGAATGACCCAAGTGACGATCGCCGCTACGGCAACGGCGATGACGATGTAATTTCGCTTCGACAATCGGCGCATTCAAGCTCCAATCTGTTCTGGAACGGATCTCGCCATGGCAACAACATGGAATTGGATGAGCGGATTCCGTTAAACGTTAAGACCGAAGACGGCGTTTTGCAACCGCTGGCTATTCCTTGGCGGAGCATTGTTTCTTATTGGATTTGGCCGTCAACTACAGGATGGAAAATGAAGGAGGAGGACGGTTGTAGAGGGAATCAGAAAGTTCGGCAGTGATGATGCGGACCTCAGATGGAGGCGCATGGGGCGGGGCGGCGGGAAGCATCACGCCGACACTGGAGATCGGATTGGTCGAAACCGTCGCGTCCGCGGCGAGGTGCTGGCGCATGGCGTCGGCAGGATCGGCTTTGACGGTCGGATGCTCGAGATGAATCCCACTGAAAGTGCGGGTTGCGAGGCTGGCGGATAGCGCGAACACAGCGAACAGAATGATGAGGTGCCGCCAGGAAAACTTCAGGGTGCTCGCCATAGGTTCGAAACGTGCTGCTGTTACCACGTTAGAGTAGATGCAGGCAGGCAGTCAACCGTTGCGCGGCGTGCGTAGTGGTGCAGTTTGATTTTCACAGACTAAGATTAAGATAGGGTGGTGCTGCCAGGCAGGATGGATTGTGCGTACAAGCATCTTTGAACTGTTCAAAATCGGAATCGGACCTTCCAGCTCTCACACCGTCGGGCCGATGCGCGCGGCGCGAAAGTTTGTTGAGACCCTTCAACCCGAAGGGCTCTTGGCACGTGTCATCCGCCTCCAAGTCGAACTTTATGGTTCACTAGCGCTCACCGGACACGGACACGCGACCGACCGGGCGATCCTGCTCGGCCTGTCGGGCGAGGTTCCGGATGAAGTGGATCCGGCGCAGATCGAGGGGAAGATACGAGAGATTCGGGAGAGTAAGACGCTTCGCCTGCTGGCGACAAAAGCCATTTCATTCGACGAGGCCACGGATCTACTTTTCCTGAAAGATCGAATCTTGCCGGGCCACCCGAATGCGATGCGGTTCACTGCATTCGATGATTCGGCAAAGGTGTTGAAAACGGATGTCTATTATTCAGTCGGCGGAGGATTCATCTCTCGCGCGGGAGATGAACCATCCGCGACCGGAACGGCTAAGACGCCTCCTCCCTACCCTTTCGCGAGCGGAGATGAACTCCTGAAAATCGGAGATCAACACCAGCTCCCCGTCTGGAAGATCGTTCTCGAAAATGAGAAGGCCTGGCATGACGAGGGCGAGGTTCGCGACTATCTCCGGCGGATTTGGCAGGTGATGCAGGATTGCGTAGCTCGAGGGCTCGAAACAGAAGGCATTCTGCCGGGAGGACTGAATGTCAGGCGGCGTGCTCCCCGGCTGGCACGAAAGTTAGCGGTCCAAGGTACATCCGATCCGCTGGGTGCGATCGATTGGGTCAACGTCTTCGCGATGGCGGTGAACGAAGAGAACGCAGCCGGCGGCCGAGTCGTAACCGCGCCGACAAATGGCGCGGCCGGAATCATTCCAGCGGTGGCGCATTACTATATGCGCTTCGTTCCAGACGCTTCGTGGGAAGGCCTGGAGCGATACTTTCTGACCGCTGGAGCGATTGGAATTCTATATAAGGAAAATGCTTCGATCTCCGGCGCGGAAGTCGGATGCCAGGGCGAAGTGGGAGTCGCGTGTTCGATGGCCGCGGGAGGACTGGTCGCGGCGCTCGGCGGAACCAACCGTCAGATCGAATACGCCGCAGAGGTCGGCATGGAGCATAACCTCGGAATGACGTGCGATCCAATCGGCGGGCTGGTGCAGATCCCGTGCATCGAGCGCAATGCTATGGGATCGGTAAAAGCAATCAACGCGTGTCGCATCGCGATGCGCGAGACCGATGAACACAAGGTTTCATTGGATCAGGTAATCGCGACCATGTATCAAACCGGGCTCGACATGCAGTCGAGATACAAAGAAACGTCCCTGGCCGGCCTTGCGGTCAGTGTGATCGAATGTTGAGACTTCTTTCTGAACGCAGAAGCCGGACGGACTTTTCCCCACTCACGCCACCCGCGCGGACGTTTCCCGGCCTCGCACAACTGCGGAGTTCTCCCAGCGTCGCATTACCACGTACTCCTCGCACTATCGTGGAAGAGCGGCCCTTCAGGGCCGCGTAACGCATCCGAAATAACTCCGGGCTTTAGCCCCGGTGACCCCACTAAGCCGCTCTCCCTTGCACCACGCCAAATCGATCAGCCTTGACAAGCTTACGAACCGCCAGCGCCAACATCAGTCGAGTCGTACCGGTCATCAGCAGGCTGACTCCGACAAGCGTTCCGAGTACCCAGAGGGAACTCGAAGGCCATTGTTCCCAGATCATCGCGGCCAGAATGATGGTGATGATGCCATCGAGTAGCATCCAGCTGGAACCACTGCGCATGCCGTTCTTGAGCGCGAAGAAGTAGCCGGCCAGATCCATGATGCCTTCGGCGAGGAAGAATCCGCCGAGCAGGAGGGTCAAGGTCACGACGCCGATCAGCGGATGGAACAATAGCCACATGCCCGACAAGACGTAGAGAACCGCGACCAGAAATTTCCAGGCAATCCGGCCGACGCCATGGGAGCGAAATGCGTAGGCGAGCTGAAAGATGCCGTTGAAGACAACGATCCAAGCCAACACCCTGACCACTCCGATGGACGTGAACATCGGCAAGGCCAAAGCAAGAAGCCCAAAAGCGATGAGTATCACGGCCAACCCGATCGACCATGTCGTGACTCTTTCCGGGACCAACTGTTGGGTAGTCATGTTCCTCCTTCACCTCTTCCGCCTTCAACTCGAGGCGTGAGGTATCCGTATCCCTGAGTCCGCCATATTACTCCGGATTACGCGCCAATCGACGACTTTTTTGTGTACCGCAAAGTCGCCGCCTTGAAGAACTCAGTCACTGTGGCGAATGCGGGAGCATCGGTATCGGCAGTGCGGAAACGATCCCTTTGCCTTCTCGCACTGTAATGAATTGATTCGGCTTGACGTTTGGGATGGAATCCTTTTGGCGACTGGGCCAGAGGATATCGACGGTCACAGTCTTGTTCGCCTGTGGCTTGCCCAGTCCAAAAGTCAGCGGCAATTCGCTTTGGGATAGATAGCTCGAACCGGTTTTCACCATGCCAAACAGCCGGACGCCCTTGCTGGTCGTCACGGTGACTTTCGCCCCAATCCCGTCACGGTTCGAACGAGTGCCGACGGTCTTCACGCGCAACATGTCGTTTTGATTGCCGTTATCGTTGCGCAACAATCGCGCCTCGCCATTGTTAGCGGTAATCACGAGATCGAGATCACCGTCGTTGTCGAAGTCAGCATATGCCGCGCCCCGGCCCACGATCGGGCGCGGCAGCGCCGAGCCCAGTTTCGCGGTCACTTCGTCAAATTTGTTGTTGCCGAGGTTATGAAAAACGTGAGGGGGTTGCGCGTACTTGACGTTCGGTTGCACGACGCTGATGTCGTCGGAGACGTGGCCGTTAATAGCGAGAATGTCGGGCAATCCGTCGAGGTCATAGTCGAAGAAAAATGTGCCGAACGTCAGTGACTTGGTCGACATCCGTGCAATGCCAGTGGCCGGGGCTTGATCCGTAAACAATCCTGAGCCATCGTTGTGGTAGAGCGCCATGCCCTCGTTCGTGAAATTGCCGAGCACCAGGCTCTGCCAACCCGAATTGTCATAGTCAGCAGCATCGGTCCCCATCCCGGCGCGCGCGGTTCCGGCTTCGCCATAGGCAACGCCCGCAGCAACGCCAACGTCGGTAAACGTACCGTTGTGATTGTTGTGGTAGAGCTTATTCGGCTCGGTATCGTTCGAGACGAAGAGGTCGAGCCAGCCGTCATTGTCGTAATCCAAAAGGGCGATGCCGAGCGCCTTACCAGTGGGATCGTAAAGTCCCGCGCTGCGGGTTACATTCTCGAAGGTTCCGTTCCCGAGGTTATGAAAAAGCGTCGAGCTTTGCCCTTTGTACCTCTGAGGAGTGCAATACGATTTGTTTTTATTGTCGAGAGAGCAATATTGATCGGATTCGATCGACCAGTCGATGTAGTGGGCGACGAACAGGTCGAGCTTTCCGTCGTTGTCATAGTCAAACCACACGGCGCCAGCCGAGAATCCGGGATCGGCGACGCCAGCCTTGGCCGTCACATCCGCAAACTTACCGTTGCCCAGATTGTGAAAGAGATGATTCGATCCGACGGTCGTGATGTAAATATCGACGAACCCGTCATTATCGTAGTCACCGACCGCGCAGCCCATTCCATACATTTCGACCGCGAGTCCGGCTTGCCGCGTCACGTCGGTGAAGGTGCCATCTTTATTGTTGTGATAAAGCGCGGGGAACGAGTTGCCGGATTTGTGCCCCGGCCAGTCCATGGAATTGACGAGCAGAATATCCTGCCAGCCGTCGTTATCGTAGTCGAGAAAACAAACTCCGCTACCCATGGTTTCCGGCAGATACTTTTTCCCAAACGCGCCGCTGTTGTGCTTGAAGTGGATCCCCGCCTGCGCCGTCACGTCGGTGAATTCAATCGGACCCGACGGACGAGGAGAATTTGCAGGAGAGATGCTCTGAGGCGACGGAGATGCTGGCGATGCCGTCGGAGCTGACGACGGAGCGGCCGAAGACGCGGAAGTGACAGCCTTAGCCGCGAGACCAGTATCGGCCGTAGTCGTTTCTGTTGAACTTGGTGCTGGTTTCCGCTTGCAGCCCGCCAGTAGAAGACACGTGGCAAGAAGTAAGCAGGATGTTCTCCAGTGCCGCAGCATCAAATACTTTCTCACCTTCCGGACCTAGTCATCGGGCGTCACGCGGCGGCCGCAACCCTGGCAGAATTCGCGCGCCGGGTGTCGAGCCAGATCTCGATCAGCATCGCGGCAGGTCCCACGATGAAGAGCGCATAGAACGGGGCGTAGACAATCTGCCGCAGACGCAGAACCATTTCCAATAGTGCAACCAGGAAGACAACGATGCATTGCCCGCGCTTCGAGCGCACCGTGGTTTTCGGATCGGTGATCATAAAGAAAATGAAGAGTTGATACATCGGCCCGGTGATGGGCGCGACCTCCGACTGCCAGGGACTGCCGGTCATCCAACTTCGAAGGAATGCGAAGGCGAGAAACGAGGCAACATAAATTCCGGTGATGTGGAAGCGATGAAGCCGTGCGATGATCACGGAGCCGAGGATCCAGATCACGATCATGGGCCACAAATAATTCCCCCACTGAATACTCAGGGTCGCAACCGTCTCAGGCGCCAGAAACAACATCGCGGAGATTCCGAAATTCGACGGATTCCAGATGTGCCGATCTTTCACTCGCAACACATACTTGGAAGTAATGGAAATTGCCGCGCAAAGAGCATAGGGCCAGAAGGCTGGCGAACGCACCAGAATGCCGACGCTGATGCCTGAGATGTAGGCGCTCGCAGGATGCAACCACTTATGAAAGAAGATGCGGCCGAGTACGAGTTCGAACGCGATGGCGGTGACGATCGCCAGCAAGGTCTTCTGGTAACTCTCGAGGATGCCGAAAGAAAGATGCCCGGCGAGCAGAATGCAGGTTATGAAGGCTGGAGCGATGTAACGATTGTCGAGACTGAAGAGCGAAGTCCGTTTGGCAGGCGCCTGCGGCGGCATGACTGGCGCGGTGAGTTGCTGACTCATGCAGGCTCCTTAATCTTGTGCAACTGGCGCGTCGCAGGCTGATCGATGGTCTGAAGTTTGCCAGAAGGCCATCGAATAATCGCCTTTTCTACACGCGGATTCTGGCCGAAACCGAAATGCAACCGTCGGTCGTTCTGCGCTGCAAACCCGGAGCCTCCGGAAACCTCTTGCACTTGTTTCTGCCCGTTCCAGAATAACGTGACCTGGGCTCCGATCGCGCTTCGGTTACTGGCCGTGCCCTCTAACTCGAGTTCCATCCACTCGTTCGCCGGAGTAACAGTGTTCTTATAGACAAGCAGTGGTCCCTTCTGGTTGGCGACGACCACATCGAGCACACCCCGGTTCCACAAATCGGCTAAAGCGACAGAGCGACCGTCGTAAGTGTCGCTGACGCCGACCGCCTGGGCCACATCGATAAATTTCCCGGCTCCGTCATTAAGCCAGACCCGCTTCGTTTGATAACCAGACAGGCTGCGCCCTTCAAATGCAGGCCAGTTCTTGGCATCCCCTATGATCGTGCTATTGCCTCCGGCAACCTTCGAAAAGTCATACCAGTAGCTGCGATTCCGGTCCAGTGAGATATAACCGTTCGCCAGATACAGGTCGAGCGTCCCATCATTATTCAGGTCCCCAAACTGCGCGCCAAAACTCCATCCACCCAGTTCGACGCCGAAGTCGCGCGCGAGGTTCTCGTATTGGATCGCGTCTCCAGCCGTGCCTGCTTTCGGCATCCACAGATTATTTCCCTGAATGAGGATGCCGTCTTCGGAAATGTTTGAAACATAAACCGCGTATCGGCCCTGATTGAGAATATCGCCGAAGGCGGCATTCATCCCGCTCTTGGGCGCAAAGCCGACGCCGGTTTGTAGCCCCACTTCTCGAAACCGTTTGCCGTCGTTAAAGTAGAGTTCAGAAACGCCATAGTCATTGGCGACAAACAGATCGGGATGCCCGCTGCCGCGCAAGTCAGCAGCCGCAGCCGCCAGCGTCCAGCGGTGGCTCTCGATGCCAAGTTTCTCGCTGACGTCTTTAAACTTGCCATTGCCGAGATTGTGGAACAAATATTTTCTGCCACCGTTCTTGGCATATTCAAAACTGTCTGGCATGATTCGCGTCGTGTTGAGATGCCAGAGGTCGATGTCTTCGGCGTAGTATCCGGCCACAAAGAGATCGAGAAGTCCGTCGCCGTCATAGTCGAACCAGATTGCGCTGTTGGCATTGATCCAGGGCGGCAACCCGGCTTGATCGCTGACGCGCCTAAAACCGTGACCGTGGTCGTTGTGATAAAGCTCGGGGCGTCCCCACTTGATCAGGAACAAGTCCTCGTATCCATCATTATCGTAATCGCCCCACACCGCGCCGGTGGAGACACCGGTGCCAGCTTGATTAACGTCGGCGATTCCCAATTCTTCGGCCACGTCTTTGAAAGTGCCGTCGCCCATGTTGCGGTAGAGGGCATTCTTGCTGCCAATCGCGCTGTTGGTCACATAGATATCGGGCCAGCCATCGCGGTCGAAGTCCACGATCGACACGGACGCGCCCATCGAAGCGACTTCTGGCATGATGCGATCAAGCTTGGGATCAAGCACCGGAGCCTGATGAACAAAGTTGATTCCCGCTGCATGAGAAACTTCCTGAAGATAGAAACCGTGCCGCGCCAGAGCGGTGCTCGCGTCAACTATCGACTTATCGCCGGCACGACGCGCAGAAAGCCGCTTCACGACGATCGGCACAGCCAGCAACCCTACAAAGAAAATGGCTAGAAGAACTCTCGCGATCCGGCTGCCCTTCATTTACTCACTTCACTCCTGCTGGATTCCGGTCCGGAAATTCCGCTGCGCAAAGCGTTCTTGAAAACGTAAGGGGTAACGTAACGCGTGTGATAATTTTTCCAGTCGTCTGGATGTTGCCGGTAGGTCCATTCATCTTCGAGCGCCCCGGGCCGAGCGGTGTATTCGTTCTTCGCGTGATAGGGCAAAGGTAAAACAGTCTTGGAGAAGGTCGAGTTGTAGTCACCGTCCTTGATCCAGCCATCGCCTTTGATCACAAAGTCGCGCACCCATCCAGCGGCTGGAGGCGGTTGCTCGGCGAAACGCAGCGACATCTCGTCGCCCGAATTTACGATCACGTAGCGATCGTCGATAGTTTTCAAAAGCTCGCGAATATCACCATAGCGCGTGTAATACCCAATCAAATCGCGCCAGCGTTGCTTGGTCCCTTCAATCTCGTTGTAGTTCGGAACTTCAGGAGCCCGCGCCGCGGTCGTCGGCATGTGCATCACGGAGTATCCGCGATAGTGCAAGTCGGCCACCGTGGGGTCTAGAGTCACTTCCTTCAGCGGCGCGTCGGGAGCACCCTTGGCCCAGCGGATCGCGTCCCAGTAAATTTCAAGATTCGTGCGTAGCCTAACCCGGCGCGGAGTTCCGGGACGGAAGACGTTCGAGAGATTGAAGAGAATTGTCTTTTTCCGTCCCGCGGGAAACCCGAGATTGTCTTGCGCGGTTACCCAACCACCGCGGCCATCCGGCACTTCGACGCTGAGGCCGTGCGCATGCCAGCGACTTCCCTGCGTGATGGCGACGTTCACTGAAGACTCGGTGTCGTGAATGGAACCCTGCGCAATCAGATAAAGAGGACCAGTTTTCGGCGCGTCGTCACCGAGGTCGACTTCAAGGTAGTGGTCGCGGGTGATTCCCTGGAACTGGCCGCGTCCGAAACTGGCGACGGCTTTCCCATCAAGTTCGCGAACGAGGTCGGTGACGTCCTGACCGGTGTCATCAATAGCACGCGCGATCGGGTGAGGCGTTTCCACTACGGTTAGGCCAAGTTTCGGCGGAGGGATCACGAAACGCTCGTCGACAAAAATCTCGGTGCCAACGGGATGGTCAACCGTCATCAGCGCGATGTAGTCGTAGTAATAGACTTCCCAAAGTTCGGCCGTGATGCGGAGGTCGTAATAGCCATCGTGCGGAACGAGTTGTTCGCGCCCGATCTTATACCACTCGCCAGTGGTGGCGACTTGCGCGGAGCCGATAGTATTTATGCGCAGGCCGATGGCCGACCCCCACGGAACCGCATCTTTCACGAACTCCATTTCCTTTCCGTTGTAAGCGAAAAGAAACGGGCACGACGCCTTGAGACGCTGCTCGGTGATGATATCCATGTCGGCCTTCACACCAAACTCCGCGCGCACCGTGCCGTTTGGCCACACCACACGCACTACTTCGGCTTGCGTCCGCTCACCCAATCCGAAATGAAGCTGCGGGCCCGTGATCGGCTGCTTCTGCACCAGCAATCCAGAGCGGACTTCGATTTCTCCCCCGATGCCGTATGGGTTGATGCGCTGGTCGCCAACGGCCTGTACGGCATGAGGACGAACCACTTGCCAGTGATAATTCTTCGTTCCCTGATTGACTCCCTCGGTGGGCTGACCCTGCGCCGAGAGGCCGACGAGATCGAGCTTGCCGTTGCCGTTCAAATCTGCAACATCGACATCAAAGGCGAGCGCGGGCGAAGCCAACGGCTTCAGTTGAGTGAACTTTCCGTGAGCGTCGCCGAGCCAGATCAGCACCCCTCCCGAACTCTTGGCGGCGAGCAGAGACTCCGGAGATAAAATCAGATCGAGCGCTCCGTTGTTGTCGAGATCCGCGACCGCGAATCTGACCCCGCCTGCAAGATTATTCGCTACGTCATTCGCCACACCGGGCACGCGCGCAATCTCAGCGACATCCCAGCGTTGCCCTTCGTTTACGTCAGACATCCGCACGATCGCGCCATCCGCCTGAACGGCGAGCAGATCGAGAACGCCATCGCCGTCCACATCGGCCACCGCCAACGCTTTCACGGGCGGAAAATTGTCCGGCAGCGGACGCTCCCGAAATTGACCCTGCCGCTCATTCATAAAAATATGGAGGTGACCAACGCCGTCGATGATGGCGGCGTCAGGATTTCCATCGCCATCAAAGTCGGCCCAGGCAAAACCACGCAGCCCCATCACTCCGGCAAATGGATGAATAGCCAGAAACGTATCGTCGCCATTGTTTCTGAGGACGGTCGGCACGCCGTCTTTTGAGCCGAGAACAATATCGAGATCGCCGTCAGCTTCGATGTCTACCGCCCACGCTCCGGTGTAGGGCGCGTTGGTCACAGACTTCGGCAACTTAGTCTGCGCGGTTACATCGGTGAAGGAGTTCGAGCTCTCCTGACGCATCAGGCGCACTCCGCCTGCTCCCGCCAACGCGAGATCAGTCTTGAAGTCGTAGTTGAAATCGAGAGGCGCAATGCCTTCAGGTAGCGGCACTTCGGCAGATCTTCCCCCGGGAAATGGGAATTTCGCGCCGGTGGCCAAACGTACTTCGTGAGCATTGGCGACGGCGACAACTGGCGTGCCCGCGCTTCCCAGGGAAATCGCTCCGATCCAGCTCCACTTGGCGTTGCCAAAATTTGCCAGAGGTTGCGGATTAAACGTGAGCGCCATGTCGGGCGGTGCCGGCCTGAAATCCGGGTTTGCGAGTCGCAGGAAGCGGGTGAACGGCTCGGCCTCTTCACCGGGAGCGGCTTTGATTGCCCGAAGATTGAGACGATAGTCCGGAATGCGCATGAGCACGTTGCGCAGGAAGGTGGTTTGGGTGGCAGCTGTCCGAAGGTCGTTAGCGGAAACCGCAGCCTGCACTGCGGCAAGCTGGCGCTGCACCTCCGGCGGCCACGCGGAGGAACGAGCGCTGACTTGCGCGACCGCCGACTTTACGACATCCGCATCACCGCGCTTGGCGGCGATTCGGCACAGCTCGAGCAATGCCGCCAGATTCTCTGGCTGCACCGCCAGAATTTTCTGCATCAGGATCTGAAACTCAGCTTCGCTTTTCGCGTCGCCGAGGCGCTCCGTCTCTTCCGCAAGCTGGTAGATTGCCCGCAGGTTTTGCGGATTGAGGTTGACCGCTTTGCGTAAGTCAGCCAGCGCCCTCGCAGAATCGCCCTGCTGGCTCTCGAGCGTACCTAACAGGCTGTAAATCTGATCGTTGTCTGTGGCAAGATCACGCGCCCGTCGAAACCGTTCGGCCGCCGCATCATAGTTTCTCTGGCGCAGCGCCAGGATCCCCCAATTGCCCCACCCGGCAGGCTCTCCCGGCACAAGCTGCGTCACTTCCGAAAGCTTGCTTTCGGCGTGGACGTCATCGCCCACCTGCAAAGCGGCCAGGCCGATGTAGAACGCCGAAACAACATCCGCGTAGGCCTTGGAATTTTTCTCGGGAAATTTCGGCGTTGGATGGCATCCCGTGAAACTCACGAGCAGCGCTCCCACCGAAACAAGCAAGACCGTGAGTTGAAGACGAGATCCTCGGATATGCATAGTCGCCAGCGCGTCACATTGAACGCAAGAGTCCAGAATGCAAGACTAAAGAACGCAAGAGTCTAACAATAATGCATTGCTGATAGTCAGGTCACTAGATGGTTGATACTAGAGCGTCAGATGGCAGCGGCAGCGGCAGCGCAGACGCCGCCGGCGCGAGATACCCCGGAACCACAGGATTGCGACGGCCAGGAACGGCAGCATATACAACAATAGATCCCAGCGTCCATATCCCGGAGGTGTCGCTTCGACCCTTGAGACCGCTTCCCCACCACCTTGCGAACTCTGCAAGATCAGGCGCACGCGCCAGAATTCGTCGCGATCGAATTGGGCGAGAACTTTGTATTCAACCTGTCCCCGCGTGCTATCGCGGTCAGCATTGTAGAGAACCTCCGGCAGACGTCCACTCTCTGGTTCGATGCCGATCTGTATTTTCAAATCGTCCGGGACCTTGCCGCCCGGCACTGGATCGACGAGCACGAAGAAAGTTCCTGTGCCCACATCGGGATGCGTCCAGAGCGCGATCACGCACGGCCCCACTTTTTGATTCTCGATGATCGGGAATGGTGGACCATTGTGCGCGTTGGCGGTCGGCGGCGAGATGCACAGGAGTGCAACCACGAGAAGCGCCGAAATTTTCCCTACGTTAGTCATCGCTCATCCACTCATCAGCGTGGCGCGCATTTCCATAGGCTGAAAGATGAGCCACATCGATGCCACCCACAGCACGGCGCAGACCGTGGCCCAAGGGATGAACACCCGCAGCGAGCCAGCCGGAGAGTCTTCCTCCGCCAGGCCGTGAGTCACCGCAAGAGAACCGGCAAAGCCCAGCAACAGGAAACCGATTTCGACGACTTGAACGACGTTCGCCGAGAGGCCCGTCAGAGTCCAGCGCGGCTGTCCGAGAAAGGCGTGGCCCAGGCTCGCGACCGCACTCTGGGTCACGGGAATGATGGTGTAGAGCCCGGTCAAAAAGTGAAAACCGTAATGCGCGAGCCACATCCCGAATCCCAACGGAACCAGGCCGTAGGTGTAGCGAACCACAGTTGAAAGCAAACTGCGCCGAACGCCTCCCCATGTGATGGCCAGCCAACCGGCAACCAACAATAGGAGCACCGGTTCAACGACTAAAAAGAAGATGAAGATCAGTCCGAGCACCGGAGCCTCAAGGCTCACGTGCAACATCTTACCCAGCCAATTCTCGACGGCATAAACAGGACTAACCATGCCAAACGCGTTCAACAGCGCGCCGAAAGTAAATACGATGGCCAGGGCAGCCAGGTCTTTGCGCTTGGAAAAATAACCGATTCCCGAGCGCAAAGGATCGGTCAGCAACTCAGTTCCAGGCATACGGCTCAGGATCCCGATATTGTCGTGGGGGCAGGCATGAACGCAGTCCAGGCAGAATGTGCAATCCATGTTGCCAACTTTCCGCGGCTGAAACAGAGCCAGTTCGCATCCGCGGATCACAACCAGCTCAGAGGTGCGATCGGCAGAAGCTTCTCGCCGGCCGCGAATGCAGTCCTTGGTGACGCAGCTTGTGCACACGACCTGATCGCGCACCTTCACTTCCAGGGGAGAAAGCGTAGACGCGACAAAATTAAACTGACCAATCGGACAGACGAATTTACAAAACGAAGCATGTTTAAAAAATCCGTCCACCACCAGCACGCTGAGGAAGTAACCGATGATCAGCCAAGCCGTCCACCACGGCGAGGACCAGAGATCGAACAATTCATAAGTAAAGAGGATAAGAACAAAGAGGGCCACCGAAATCCATTTATTGCGCAGCGCGCGCGGCCAATTGAAACGCGGAGTAAACACGCGCCGCGCCATTTGACGAACCAACATGAAAGGGCAAGCCAGGCAGAAAAAGTTTCCGGCGCACAACAGAACCAATACCAGAACGCCGCGAAAATGCAGCCAACTCAGAGTAGTAGCAAGATTCTTCGGGGCGAGCGATGGCCCAAATAGCCCGTGAAGGATCATGATCACGCTGACGATCAGCAGAGGCACTTGCAGCACCGGGCGCGCATAACGCCAGCGAAATAGCGGTCCAACAACAGGGACACGCAATAAGTCAAAAGGAGGCGGCTCTGGACTTTCAACAGGCGGGATGGAGGATGAATTCAACAGCTTCCTAATTGAGCGCGCGAGGCTGGACGCCCTTCATGTCGAACTGGCGTTCCAACTTTTCTCCGCTGGCGAGGGTACCATGCAAGAGAATAACCCAATCTCCGGCCATCCCAAGCGCGAGATCAGCCTGATAGCGTCCGGGCTGGATTTCTTTCGCTTCGGCGAAGACAGGACTCATGCCCGCGTGTGACATGTCGGCTTCAACCGAGATATGAGCGTCTTCGACGGGCTTCGAAGCGCGGTCCCGGACGGTGAAAGTGACTCGAACGGGACCGACCTGCACCGGCAGTGGCGTAAATTCGCGCTCGACCGTGAACTCGCTCACGGGGTCGGCCTTCTGTCGACACGCCACCCCCAATAAGACCGCAGTCACCGCGACCGCAAGAAAAAGTCGACGCTGCCAGGTTGAGAGCGGGCGAAATATCATTTGTCACTTCGCCCGAATCACTTCACCCTCACGTCCCCATTCAGGCTGCACGGGGTGCTTCATGCCGGTCCCAGGCGCAGGTGCAGGCTGCTTTTTCTTTCTCGCCCTCGGGCGGGAACACGTGGTAATACATCGCGATCACCATGGGGAGAAACACGATCGAGTTGTAGAAGAGATGAAGTTCGACCCGCGGGAAAAAGAGTTGCAGCACGCTGCACGGTACCGGCTTATGCCAGAAATTGTGATGCGTCGTCGCCTGCCAGATCAGCAGGAAGTGTTCGATGTGATGCCAGAACTGGATCCAGAACGCAATCATCCACCAGGTGTGCGAGACTCCGGTGAACCCCTTCCGGAATATCCAGAGACCGATGAGCATCACCAGCGCGTATCCGTAGTGCAATACCTCAGACTGGATCAACCAGGGGTAAAACAATCCAAGCAGACCTCCCGCCTTGGGACGCGGCCACCCCATGACATAGATCTGATAGGCCTGAAATAGATGTTCAGCCCAGTGGCCAAGCACAACAAGCATGAAGAGCTGAAGAGCTCGCTCGTGCCAGCTCGTATTGAGCTTTTCGTAGAAACCGGAGCCCTGCCGGGCTATCGACAGGTTAGGAACACTGGGATGTGAAACTGCCACGGAAACGACCTCCCAATTACGATCCGAAGTCAAAAAAAATCACAGCTCTTGGTGAACAGACTAAAGGAGATGACGCCGATCGCACTTGTAACAAGAATATAACGCGAGGCTCACTGCGGTCTCTACTGTTTTTCAACTATTGCCTGCACCGATCATCGCAGCTAATGTGTCGCAGCGAGTATCTAGCGCCGCCCTGAAAGCATGCCTACGTTTGGCGAACCGAATGCAACCGTCCCAGCGTTGCCAGAGCTACTGGCAGCGGACCAGGTTCGGGCACAAGGCCAAACTTCCCTTTTACAACTGAGTTCCCTCGTCGAACAGATTCAAGCTGCGACTCGCGCCGCTCAAAAGCTTGTTCTGGGCCGTGAGCCGGCAGATTTGGCCTGGCGTCAGGAACCGGACTCGTGGTCTGTGGCCGAATGCTTCGACCATCTCGCCCAAACCGCGCGCGCATTTCTTCCTGCGATAGCAACTGCGGTCGCAGCTGCTCCGGGCCTGCCGACGAACCGGCCGCTGCAGACGGGGACAGTGGCGACATTATTTATCCGGCATCTGGAACCGCCGTACCGTCTTCGGTACAAAGTCCTCCATCAACTCGCGCCGCAGTGCAAAGACAAAGACTTCGAAGCCGCGTACAACGGCTTCGTCGAGTCGCAGTCTCAACTATCGGAAGCTATCCGTTCCGCCGCTGGACTCGCCATCGACCGGGTCAGGATCAAGTCTCCCGTATACGGACGCATCAGCTACAACGTCTATAGCGCTTTTCGTATTCTCGCCGCTCACGAGCGACGCCACCTCTGGCAAGCTCAGCAGATACTGAAGGCGCTCGACTAAACGCCGCCCCTCCGAGAACAGGCATAGGCTTGGGTCCCCAAAGAACGCCCAATCAAAGACGTGAGAAACTGACCCCATGTCCGAGCCAGCGCCGACCGTCTGCGACGTAACCATCATCGGCGCTGGCCTGGCGGGAAAAGCTGCCGCTCTGCATCTCGCCAAAGCGGGCCTGCGCGTAATCTGCATCGAGCCTGCGGACGCGAATCGCCAGCCCGTCGGCGAGTCGCTGGACTGGTCAGCTCCCGATCTATTGAAAGCTCTCGGCCTGCCGATGGAGCATCTGGTCAACGAGCAGATGGCGACCTGGAAACGCCACGTAACTATTCAGATGCGCGACGGTTGCTCCGAACACTACGTTCCCTCCGCGTGGCTCGCGGGCCCACCCTTCCACGTCGAACTTCGCACCCTGCACGTCGATCGAGTTCGCCTCGACCAGGAACTCTTGAAGTTGGCGATGAATCAGGGAGTGACGCTCGTCAGAGACAAAGTTGTGCGCGTGGAACGACAGGACAAGGACAAAGACAAAAAAGTTTCCGCGGTCCACACTGCCGGGGGCTCACGGATCTCATCGCCGTGGTTTATCGACGCCTCGGGTATCGGATCGTCAGTGCTGGCGCGAGAGTTCAATCTACCGGCGATAGAGTTCGGTCCGGTGAAAGTAGGTGTGTGGAGCTATTTCCCAGTCGCAGATCCGGTGGAAGGAACGACGCTCTACATGGATCCCAAGCCGTCGGAATACCTGGATTGGATTTGGGAAATCCCCATCAAGCCCGACACCGTCAGCGTGGGACTCGTCACTACCGGGGCCGCGATGAAGGCGCGACGCGAGGCCGGTGATTCGGTTGAAGACGTTTTTCGAGAACAGTTGATGAAGTTTCCACGCTTCGAGTCGCTGCTTCGTGAGAGCGCCGGGATTAGGATGAATGTGACTAGCGCGAATGTGACTTCATACCGATGCCGTGTCCACCTCGCAGTCGCCGGCCCAAACTGGCTCCTCGCCGGCGAGGCCGCGTCCATGGTCGATCCGATCACTGCAAATGGCGTTACGGCAGCGCTTCGCCACGCGGCGGAAGCGTCGTCGCTCATTCTGAAGTTCAATAAACGTGGGGAGATCCCGCTACGCGACAGAACTTGCTATAGCAGCCGCATTCTCCAGCTGGCCAAGTTTTTCAACGGCGGAATTGAAAAGATCGTCTACGAGCCGCCGGTCAGGACTCGAATCGGGATGGGAACCTCGGGAACTGTCTACACCAGCCCCGCGTGGAGTATGAATGTGGTGTATGCGCGTTTAAAACCGCGCGGGATCTTCTCAACACTTCTTTTCGGATCACTTCTCGCAGTTTTTCGCGCCAGCGCCTGGACACTCTACAGAGCCTGCAGTTGGCTCAGACCGTCATAAAGAGCTTCCGATTAAGTGGAATCATCAACCGCTTGAAAGAGCACTGCCTCAGCGCATGCACAGCTTTCGCTTTGAAAGGGCACGGCTTCAGCCGTGCCGCCAGAGCCCGCTACAGACGCGGCTTTAGCCGCTGAGGGACTCCCACCCAGGGCATCCGGCCACGCCGGCCGGGACTTAATCCGAATATTTCGGAAGCATCAGGTTCAGCGCCGCTGCCAAGGCGAGTGCGGCCGCGAGAATAACGAGCAACGAAACATACGAGCCGGTCGAATCAAATGCGCGGCCCAGAATCACCGGTCCCACCGCGGCTGCGGCGGCATAAAACGTCCAGGTGATGCCATAGAGCGTGGAAAAAGCGCGCAGGCCAGAGTAACGCGTAAGCAAGTAAGGAGTGATGGCCGCTTCGCCGCCGGCTCCGATGCCAATGAGCGCGGCTGCCAGACATCCGGCGGGGAAATTGTTCGCCCGCGCGAGCAGAAAAATACCCGTTGCCGTACTAAGTGTGATTGCAAAAGCCACCCGCGCTCCAAAAAACCTATCCAGCAGCCAGCCTACGCCGACGCGCCCGAGCAGGCTCGTACCACCAAGCACCGACGCGCACAACGCTGCCCTACCGGGAGTGATTCCCCGATCGGTCAGTAACGCAGACATCTGGGTGATCGCGCCGTTCATGCTGATCGAACTCACGCAGAGAACGGCGACGATAATCCAGAAGGGATAAAAGCGAAGGCCTTGCTGCCACGTCATTCCAGAATGCTCGACCGGCGCGTCGCGTCGTGTTGGTTCAACTTCGCCCGGCTCGTTGCGAATAACACCGCGTTCGCGAATGTAACGCCAACTGAGCGGCAGTCCCAGAAGTAAGGCGATGAAGCCCAGAGCGCCATAGGCAGCTCGCCAACCAGAACGGGTGACAATGTCTTGCGCAACGACCGGCAGGATCATGGCGCCCAAACCCGCTCCTACCATGACGAATGCCAACGCCGTCCCCAAACGTCGTTGGAACCAGGTAGAAATGGACCGCGAATACGCCAGATGAGCTGCGCCATTGCCAACCAGTCCCAGTACGAAGCAGGTGAGGTAGAACTGCCAGATTCCGGAGCGTAACAGCGCCAGCGAAGCGATGCCGCATCCAAACACAGTCATGCACGGAAGAATGATGCGGCGGGGACCAAACTTGTCGATCAAGCGGCCGAGCAGCGGTGAGCACAGACCGAGAGTGACGGCAGCGATTCCAAAGCCGCGCGAGATGGCTTCGCGGCTCCAGCCAAATTCCGCGCCCAGCGGTTTCACGAAAACCGCGAACGTATATACAAACAGCGAGCCGAACCCGGCCATCACGCCAAGGCAAGCAGCCAGAACAACCCGCCAGCCCTCGTAATGAATGTCGAATTCGTTCGAGGCAGACGCCGCGAGTTTGGGTTCGATTTGACCGATTCCTATTTCTTTTCCTCTTCCTTATATAGGCGAAGATTTAGGCGAAACTAGCGTCTCCCAAGTCCCCACGTAAATGCACGCAACCTTAATTGTGTGTGCCCGAGCGCAGCAATACTTCGAAAAGACTAGAGCCCTACGACTTGACCGGAGGAGCCAGGGCCACGGCCGCTTCCGCGGTGAGAAACAGAAAGGTAAACGTCTCTTGCAGGTAAAGTTTTACAGCGGAGTCAGTGTGGCTCAAATAACCAATCGAAACGTCCTGCCCGATGTGAAGATCGAAATCGCCGCCACGCGTGGTTACGACGAAGGCTCCTTGAATCGCGGGCGCCCAGATGATTTTGTCGTCGACAAGCCGTTTTACGTGTTCAAGCACGGGATATCCCTGATCGCTCGTTTCGGCGAGCGCAGTGTAGGCGTCCGCCCCGAGCAGAACCGCGTAGGGGCCGTTGACTCCGACAAGGCGCAGCCGGCTCAGTCCCTGAGCGATCGCGTCCGGATATTTTCGGACGTCGCTCGGGAGCGTCATCTTCGGATTGCTGGTTCCCTGCCGGATGCCAACAATCCCGGCGGCGTCGTAGCCTTCGAAAATGGCAGCATCTTCGGCGAAAGCGAGCTGCCGTGCAGCGTCCTTTGCGGGCTGCCAGTCGGAATCGTTCGCGCCACGATCGACGTCGTCGATGGACTGGCGCGTCAGTTCGAACGGAATGCGCAGTTCAACCAGCGCTTTAACTTCGCGCTGTCGCGCGACGATGCCGCCCTTGGGAGCCGCAATTTTGGGCGCCGCGATTTCCTTCAAATGCCCGGTGCCCACCGCCGAGAGCGCCGTGCCGGCAGGCCCTTGTACGTCGACAACGCGGCGCCCGGCAAGGTGACGCTTGAGCGTGCGCGAAGTTTCTTCTTCGATCTGAGCCCACGCGCCATCGGAAATCGGCGCCAGTTCGCGATGCAGGTTATTCATGAGGGATGTCTCCTTTAAGAGAACCGATGCCGAGCGAACCGTCGCGCGCACCATGCTCGGTCGCCTCGCGTTGAGCGCTCGCGTCGCCGGATGAAGCCGAAACCGGAGTCGTGGCCGTGTCCTCGCTTACGTTTTCGAGAAATGTGGCAGACGGCACAAAAAACAGATTGCCGGTGACGGCACGGCTGAAGTCGAGTATCCGGTCGTAATTTCCCGGAGGATTGCCGATAAACATGTTCTCAAGCATCTTCTCAATCGTCCGCGGCGAACGGCTGTACCCAATAAAATAGGTGCCGAACTCACCTTCCGATGCCTTTCCAAACGGCATGTTATCGCGCAGAATCTTGATCTCTTTGCCGTCCTCGACAATCGTGGTGAGCGCGTTGTGCGCGGAGGTCGGCTTAACGGAATCGTCTAATTCGATGTCAGATAATTTCTTGCGACCGATTATTTTTTCCTGCGCTTCGGTAGACAGCCTGTTCCAACCATCAAGGTCATGCAAATATTTCTGCACGATGACGTAGCTGCCACCGGTGAATGCGGCGTCTTCTTCGCCGATGAGCGCGGCCTCAGCGGCTGCGTTGCCCCTTGGATTTTCGGTTCCGTCGACAAAGCCCATGAGATCGCGATCATCGAAGTAGCGGAAGCCGTGCACTTCGTCCGCTGACGAAACGGCATCGCCGACTCGCGCCATGATTTGCGTCGCAAGTTCGAAGCATAAATCCATACGCTTCGCGCGAATGTGAAAGATCAAATCCCCCGGCGTCGCCACCGCCTGACGCGCCCCGGCGCGAATCTCACGGAAGGGATGCAGGTGCGCCGGACGAGGCGCGCCAAACAGCCTGTCCCAAGCCTCGGAGCCAAAGCCCATGACGCAGGAGAGCCCCGCTTCTATGTCGCGAAATTCCACCGCCCGCAATATTGCGGAGAGGTCGCCACAGAAAGACCGAATAACATCCTGGTTGTCCGTACCGGGTTTTATCTTGACGACCAGGAAGATCGCGGCGCGCGTGAGCGGAGCGACAATCGCCTGGGCGACTCTGGGCAGGCTCGCTTCTGGCTCTGGCTCACGAATCAGGTCAGACTCCATCTTTCTTTTTTTCTTTCAAAACTGCGCGTCCGTGCTGGCAATTTAGATCGACAGCTTACCATCGCCTCCTGATCAGCGTCCAACGTTCCCGGCCGCCGCTATCAAACGAGTGAAATGGATAGAAGTGCCGCGATTCACTCGTAATACGCCGGCAATTTCTTTTGCGCATCGCTTTGGGCTTGATCGTGGTTGATCCAGAGCTGAGTGTGCTCCTTAGCAATCACGGCCGCGATTTTGTCCATCGACCGCAGCGAGGCCTCTTTGCTCCAATTATTATCCGGGACGTAACGATGTTCGAAGCTTGTCTGGAAATGCACCGCGTCACCGCTGAGAATCACCACTCCCGTCTTCGGGAGCCTCACCAGCAAAGATTGATGCCCCGGCGTGTGTCCGGGGGTGGACAGCAGCACGAGGCTGCCATCGCCAAAAATGTCGTAGTCGCCGTCGATGAGCTTGACCGGATGCTTCTTGTTAAAGGCCACGGTGTCCTGCCGGCTGCCGGCCCATTCATACTCGACTCTTTGCACCAGCATCAGAGTGTTGGGAAACATTTCGACGTTCCCCGCGTGGTCGGGATGACTATGCGATACCGCCATCAGCTTGATGTCCGAGGGCTTCACATGCACTTCTTCAAGCTGAGCCGCGAGGGTAATCGGTTTGCGCCAGATCGGCCCAGTGCCCGGCCCCCATTCATGAAACACCACTTCGTGATTCGGCAGTTGTGCGACCGCGTCATCAATTCCCGTGTCCCACAAAAACCATCCCTCCGTGTGGCGGATCAGATAGCAGTGGCCAGGAAAGCCAACTTGTTTTCCAACGTTAACTCCCGGAGTCCAGCGGGACTGGTCAGAGCCACTGCCATCGCCGCAATCAATCACATAGAGCCGGTCGACTCCTGATTTAACCGGCGAATTCGAGCCGGCGGAGATTCGGCTGTCAGGAATCGTGATTGCCAGGGCCAGAACGATAACAAAGAAGGCAATAAAGACGGCGCACCGAACGACTGCTTTCATGAAATCCTCCATCCCTGGCAAATCGGTTGCGATGACGTGATGAAACCAGAATCGTGGGACTGAAACAATTGGACCTTGGTATCGTCCAATGCCTGTCCAGTAGCACCGTCCAATACCATCGTCCAATTGTTTCGCATCGACGCTTCTGTTCTGATTGGGCCGTCACAATCGATCAGGAAAGGCCCCGTCCAATGAACCCAACGAGCTATCGCACAATACAGGTCGACGGTCTGTCGATCTTCTATCGAGAAGCTGGTCCGAAAGATAAAGATGCCGAAACAATTCTCTTCCTGCACGGACTTCCTTCATCCTCACGGATGTTCGAATCTTTTTTCGCCACCCTGTCGGACCGCTATCACCTGATCGCACCCGACTATCCCGGCTTCGGACACAGTGACTGGCCCGACCCGAAGCAGTTCGCATATACCTTCGACCATTACGCCGAGATCATGAACCATTTCACCGAGGCGCTCGGACTCTCGCGCTTCACTCTCTACATGCAGGATTACGGCGGCCCCGTCGGCTTTCGCATGGCACTGGCTCACCCCGAGCGAATCGAGTCCCTCATCGTGCAGGACGCCGTCGCCCACAACGAAGGCCTCGGCGCGAATTGGAAAACGCGGCGCGCTTTCTGGGCCGATCGCGCTCCGAACGAGAGCGCACTGCGCGCAAACCTCTTGTCGCTCGAGGCCGCCCGCGCGCGTCACGTCGGGAACGACCCTGACGTCGAGCGTCACGATCCGGACCTTTGGACCGACGAATTCTATTTTCTGAATCGGCCAGGACAGGATCAGATCCAGAGCGATCTTTTTTATGACTACCGAACCAACGTTGATTCCTACCCGAAATGGCAGGCCTGGATGCGCGAAAACCAACCACGCCTGCTCGTCGTTTGGGGGAAATACGAAACCTCATTCGATGCCGGCGAACCAGAACGCTACCGCAAAGATATTCCGAAGGCAGAAGTCCACGTGGTTGACGGCGGCCATTTCGCGTTGGACACCGCCGCCGATGAGATCACTCGCTTGGTCAGGAACTTTATGGCGTCCAAGCATGCAGAGTTAGAGACCCGGCGAGCGGGTTGAAAATCTGGAGGGAGACATATGCCAAGCAACAAAGCGGCAATCGCGATTAACGCGCCAGACACTGCCTCGAATCCTGCGCCGAATCCTCTCGATTTCATTCCAGACCAAATGCCATTCGACGTGCCATACGGCGTTGCGATATCACTCGAGCGAGCGCAGGCGGTGATCGGCGCCGCTGTGGCAGAGGCTAAGAGGCGAAACTGGAAGATGAACATCGCGGTAGTCGACTCCGGCGGCAACCTCGTCGCGTTCCAACGGATGGACGGCGCCATGCTCGCCTCGATTCAAATCGCCGAGCACAAGGCACGAGCAGCCGCGACTTTTCGCCGCCCAACCAAGGTCTTCGAAGACGGCATCAACCTCATGAATCTCAACTATCTGCTCGCGTTTGATGGAGTAATCGCCTCTCGCGGCGGCATTCCACTGATCGAGCGTGGAACGATCATCGGAGCCATCGGTTGTTCGGGAGGCACAGATTCCCAGGACGAAGTCGTCAGCACCGCGGGCGCAGCGTTAATCAACGAACCACCAGCTCAGAACAAATGATAGAGATCTGGGGAAAGCAGATTTCAACGTGCGTGCCCATCACCTCAGTAACAAGCCCGCCAGCCAGTGATCGACGCTGAGCTTTCCCGGCCCCGCGCAGATCAGCCATATAAAGAAGAGCACATACAAGACTTCCGGAAGGTAGAGGAAATCGTCGAGCCAGCTAAGAGGCGAGAGTCCTTTCGGCAGGGTGGCAGCCGAGCTAGTAATGGTGGCGACGATCATATCGATCATCAAAGCCACGCAAGCCGGAGTCGAAAGAAATCCCACGGCCGCAAGCGATCCGCAAACGAACTCGACACTCGCCACGAAATAAGCCGTCTGTTTGGGGAACGGGATTTTTGCCTTCACCAGCGTGTCGTAAACCGGCTTCGTGCCGCCGGCCACAAACAGTTTGCCCGCTCCAGAGATCGCGAAGAACACCCCGATCGAAACGCGCACCAGCAGGATCGCATATTGTTCCAACTCGCCGTTGCCCTGCAGCGCAAACTGGATCAGCCGTTTCCAATCCACTCTTGTCTCCTCCGATCAAGGTGTGTAGCGCGTGAAGAGATAGTCACGATCTTTAACAGGCACGTGGCAAGGAAAGCAGGTCTTGAGCTTCGCCTGGTCAGCAGGTTTGCCGTCCTTATTAAACTGCGCGTATCCCCACCCGCCTGTCGCGGCGTACTTTTTCGAATCCTTCACCATAAACTGCAGATACCAATCCGGCGCGGCCCCAGGCACGAAAGATTGGTCGCGCCCAAAGACTTTGTTGTTTTCCTCCGAGGGCACATAGCTCCAGGCGATTCGCGCAATGATGGCGCCGTCCGGGAACGGAAGCTTCCCTTCCCGATACGCCTTGATCGCCGGGTCGTTGCCCAGAATGGCGCGAATATCGTTGAGGTTGCCCGCTTCGTGCGCCACCGAGACTAACCTCCAGTCGCGGTATCCCGGCGGAATTTTAATTCCGAAAATCGGGACAGCCTCTCCATCAGAGTCAGAAGCGGTGGCCGTAAACACGGCAACGCCAGCCACCGCAACAACTGCAAACAAGAAAGCAATTCGCTTCATATTGTTCCTGTACAGGCCGAGCCTTAGTCGCACAAAGTTACCCGCACGACCTAACCGTAGACCTTGTCCGTGCTCTGTCCGACTTCAATGATGTAGCCGTCAGGATCGCGGATGTAACAGCGTATCTCGCCGTACTTCGGAATCGGCGGCGTAATGAACTCCGCTCCTCGACTTTTCCATAACTCATAACACGCTTGAATATCCGCAACCCGGAAATTCATAAAGCTGTTGATGTGATTCGGGTCGGGGACGCTGAGCACGACCGTCGGCTTATCCGGAGTCGGGCCGCCTCCAACATTCAGAATCATCCAGATATTCGCCAGCTGAAGGTATGGAGGTGCGTTGCCGTCACCCATGGTCAGAATGCGAGCGCCGAAAACCTTTTCGTAGTAGCGAGCCGATCGCTCAAGGTCGGCGACGGTCAGAAAACACGCGACGCTGATCCCCTCTTTCGGGGGCATCTCATAACTCTTCTGTTCGACTTGTACACTCATTCACGTCTCCTCCGATAAACATTGGCCATCCGCTCATTCCGGTTCTTCGGATTCATACCCGATCCCATTAAGCCAGACGAGAAAAGGTAAAACAATTAGACGAAGGTATTGCGCGATACTCAGCGCCTACTCAAAAAGCGGCTGCCCCACTCGCCGCGCTTTTCCGGCGAGTGGCGCAGCCTCGGTTGTGGAAGGCGGCCGCATGTGCGGGCCAGCCCTGGCCTATCGGACGTCGCAGCTATGCTGCTTTGGCCACCCCCGTCCGCAGCGACTTGAAGCTGGCGCGCATCTCTTCTGTAAAGAGCTTCGGCTGCTCCCATGCGGCGAAGTGCCCGCCCTTGTCGACTTTGTTGTAGTGGATGAGCTGTGGATACGCCTTCTCGCTCCAACTCTTCGGCGCCTGGTAGATCTCTTCCGCAAAAGCGCTTACGGCGACCGGGATCTTGACCCCCCTCGCATCAAAGAAACCGCCAGCCGGAAGATTATGCACGGTGTCCCAGTAGAGACGTGCTGATGAGACCGCGGTATTCGTAAACCAGTACAGCGTGACGTTATCGAGGACATCGTCCGGTGTCAGGCCTTCCGGCTTACCGTCGAACGAGCGAGCGATCATGTAATAGCTGCGAATGTCGTGGTCGATCATCCACGCCGCGAGGCCGACTGGAGAATCAGCGAGTCCATACAAGGTCTGCGGACGGTTGCTCATCTCGCCGGCGTAGCCCACACCGTTCTTGTAGAAGTCAATGAGTTGATCCCACGCATGTTGTTCCTCAGGCGAGAGGCCAGCTGGCGGTGGGCCCCCCATCGCGAGTGCCTTCGATACATCGGGAGGAACCGTGGCGGCCATGTTGGTGTGAATGCCGAGCAATCCCGGCAGCTGTAGCAAACCCATCACCTCAGAAATAGCGTTGCCCCAGTCGCCACCCTGGGCCACATACTTTGTGTAGCCGAGGCGTTGCATAAGAGTCGCCCACGCCTTGGCGATGCTGACCGGATTCCACCCGGGCGCTGTCGGCTTGCCCGAAAAACCATAACCTGGCAGAGACGGGATCACCAGGTGAAACGCATCGGACGCGCTCCCGCCATGCGCGGTGGGATTGGTCAGCGGATCTATGATCTTCATCTGTTCGATCACCGAGCCGGGCCATCCGTGCGTAACAATCATCGGCAATGCGTCTTCGTGCTTCGAACGGACATGGATGAAATGGATGTCCAGTCCATCGATCTCGGTAACGAACTGCGGCAGCGCGTTGAGCCGCGCCTCCACCTTTCGCCAGTCGTATTCCGTCGCCCAATACTTGGCGAGCTTCTGTGCCGTCGCGAGCTGAACTCCTTGCGAGGCATCCGCGACCAATTCCCGCTCGGGCCACTTGGTGGCGTTGACCCGCCTGCGCAAGTCGGCAAGGTCCGCCTCCGGAACATTCAGACGGGGAAACGGACGGATCGTATTCTTGTCACTCCCGGTTTCTGTCATTGTGTTCTCCTCTTCTTTAGTGGTTTCTTAGTTTCCTGCGATCGCCGAAAATGCGACTTACACCGCTTGCTTCTTCTTCGCCTCAAGTGCCGGTAGAAGAAGTTTCACAAGCGCTTCATCAGAGAACGGATTCTGACCTGAGATCAGCTCACGATCTTGAAGCACGTAGCTCGACCATGGAGCGAGCACACTTACGTCACCTCTCGCGGTACGCAAGGCGAAGTCCGGATAAAACAGCACCTTGCCGCCAATCTCAAGCGGCTCCCGCTGCTGCTCTTCCGCTGTCGAAAAGATAGTCATCTTATATCCAGCGTAGATCCAACCCTTAGCCTTCGCCTGCGCTCCAGCGACATCGCCCGCCGCCAGCGCGGCGACGAACTCCTTCGAATTCGGAAGAGCCGATAGAAGTGAAATCGGTCCATGGCAGAGCACTGCCGTGGGCTTCGCAGTTTGATGAAAGTGTCTGAACACAACGCCAGCGTCGGGATCGTCGAGAAGATCGATCATCGGCCCGTGACCGCCGGGGACGAAAACAGCGTCATATTGATCCAGGCCCGATGCGATGACATCCGCGATGCGCTTGGGATCTCTTAGCCCAGCCAAGCCGTCGCGGAATACCAAGTAGTCCTGAAGCTTGGCCGCGTCCCCGCCGAAGAAATCGGCGACCTCTGAATTCACATCCGGTTGGGGCGTGTTGCCTTTGGGCGTGGCGAAAGTAATCTCGTAGCCCTCCTTCATCAGGGCACGCACCGGAACCGTCAGTTCGTTGAGGTAGTAGCCGGCCTTCTTGTAACAACCGCCATCTTTCAAGGGCAAGCCGCGACCGCTCGAGACTAGTACCAGGACTTTTCCTTTGCTTGTCATTTTGTTCTCCTCTTTGAAATAGAATCCGTTCTCCCTAAATCTAGAGCTGAAACTGGGAAGAGATGCCTTAAGAGATACCTCGAAAGAGGCTGCCCCACTCGCCGTGCTTTTCGGCGAGTGGGAACCATCGAGCTCGCTGGTGCGGCGAACGGTATCTCATTTCAAGAATCTCCTCATTGAGCCGAGCGAGCTGAATGTCGCGATTAGGCCAGAACAACCCAGGCCGCGCAATTGGACGATAGTATTGCCAATACTTTTGTATCGACCACTCCCGCGACCTTACCTTCAAACGACGAACTGATACCATCGTCCAATTGTTTAGCAATTCCGCCTCTGGCCTAATCGCAGTCGCCCGCTAGGTAGTTCTCACGAAGCTTGAAAAAGTTTTTCCTTAAGGAGAATGGACATGTTTAAGCCTCTGACAAAATGTTTGGCGCAAGAACAGCTCGAACAACCGGAGCAACAAAAACCGAAGCCGAAAGCGATTCCCGTCGTCAAACATATCGCCGAGTTTGCCATCGTTGCGACGGCCGTATCAGTTCTAGCGACCGTCGCTGTTCTCGTCTCCGCATCCCCTTACGCGAAGGGCCAGGCCCCAAGTCACGACAACTGTAACGACAAGTATTCGGTGGTATCGCCCGGCGGGATTGCATTCTCCGACTTCCGCGGTTACGAGGACTGGGCGACAGCGTCCTCCGCCCGGCAGGACGAAATCCTAAAAGTGATCGTAGCGAACCCGACCATGATCAATGCATACAAGGCCGGCGTTCCGGCCAAAGGCCAGCTTTTCCCGGATGGCTCCAAGATCGTGAAACTACAATGGAAGCAGAAGAAGAGCACCGAGGCCCAATTTGCGGTGGATGTCCCCGACTTTTTCACTCAGGTTTTTGTCATGGAAAAGGACAGCAAGAGATTTCCAAAAACCGGCGGCTGGGGATATGCGGTGTTCAACTATGATGTCGCGTCCGACAAGTTCACACCCGATGCCAAGAGCCTCTCCGATTGCGGCAACGCCTGCCACACCGCCGTAAAAGCGAAAGACTACATCTTCCACCCCTACGAAAAGCGCTGAACTGCAACTCTCCGCCTTATCTTTGAATAGGTTAGCGAAATGTGGGGCCGGCAACGGAATCGGCAAGTCTACCCTTCAAGAGAACATTGCATCTACAAAGCAGCACTCGCAAGGATCTTGTTTGCGGGAAGTCGAATTGCGCCGCTTTGAAGGAGGCAGTTTAATGATCCGAATTTTAATGATCCGAAATCTGATTGCAGCTTTCACCGTAGCGTTGCTAAGTGGCAGTCTGCTGGCGCAATCGCCGCAGCCGCCGAGCACTGGCACTGAGAGTTCACCCCAAGAACAGCAGACCCCGTCTGCACAGCAGCCAACTGCTACCCCAGCCCAGGATGCGCCCGCCGTAAACGCTTCGGATGCACGAATTAACAAGATCGCGCCCGGCAGCGTCCTACCGGTGCAACTCACCAAGGGCATCAACGCGAAAAAAGCAAAGACCGGCGATGAAGTCGTCGCCACCGTGACGCAGGACATGCGAAACAACGCCGGCACGGTCATCGTGCCCAAAGACACCAAGGTTGTCGGACATGTAACGGAGGCGCAGCCACGCAGCAAGGACCAGAAAGAATCCGAGGTCGGAATCGCGTTCGACCATGCTGTCTTGAAAACGGGCGAAATGATGCAGATGCCAATGTCCATACAGGCAATCATTGCTCCGCCCAATCGCAATTCTGACAACGCCGCGAATGGGAACTCAAATGCCCAGCAACCCTCGAGCTACCCGGGCGCGCAACCAGGCGGGGCGTCGGCTCCCGGCGGCGGACGGGGATCGATGGGTGGATCTGCTCCAACCGCGAGCGCCCCACAAACGTCCGGCAACTCACCGACTGATACGCCGACAGGGGGCAAAGCGCAACCACAGATCACAGGAAATACGCAGGGTGTCGTCGGAATCGCCGATCTGAACCTTTCGTCGGCGTCCGATGCGACCCTGGGGTCGGTGGTAAAGTCAGAGAAAAATAACGTCAAACTCGACGATGGCACGTTCCTGCTGCTGCGTGTAAATCAGTAAGGCCAGCGGGAGCAACCTACTAACCCCTGGAAGCACCGCGAATAAAGGCTGCCCCACTCGCCGCGCTTTTCGGCGAGTGGGCGCCACCCACCCATACAGCTGCGGGCCAGCCATCGAACACTATGCAATTCCGCGTGCCCGCATCGCCGCCTTACGAGTCTCCATCTCATGCGGCGCGAATCAACGCTGGCGGCGCGACCATCTCAACCAGTCCAGTCGCCACGTCATAGACGAGGCCCGAGATCTGCCATTCGGTCGGTAACGCCGGAATTGCCCGCAGCAAAGCGACGTCGGCGGCAACCGCCGCGCGAGGATCGCTAACCGCTTTTTGCTTGAGTTCCCCTTCCTGTATTTGAAAGTAGTGCGCCAGCATGGCGGGATCGCCCACGAGGCGAGTGATGCCGCAATCGGTGTGCTGAAGCACGATGATGTGAAACTCACCGCCGCCTCCAGGAACCTGTCCAGCAACTTCGCCGATTCGCCCGAGTAGTCCCAACTCCTCCAACACACCCGGCGTGATTCGACCGCCGATGTTCCGCATCACCACCGCCTCGCCCGGTTGAATGCCAAGTATGTCGGCAGGATCCACGCGCATATCGGCGCAACCGATAATGATCGCCCTTACCTTTGGTAGCGCTCGCGGAAGCGAGGGCATCAGTGTGCCCGCGGCAGACTGCTGAGCAGCAAAGTCTTTGTTGCGTTGTAACATGGATTCAAGATTGTTCATGGCGGTTCCTCCTCTGAAGTGTTTCGATGCCATACCGGATTGTTCTGATCCACAACTCCTGGCATCACTGCAAAAAAGGCTGCCCCACTCGCCGCGCCTTTCGGCGAGTGGGAACCACGGACCCATACGGCTTGGGGCCGTCATCTCGCACTATGCAATTCAGGAACGGAGCGAGAAATTCTTCCTTCTCCTGGAATATTTCTCCCGTTTCTCAGTTTTAGCTTTAAGGAGAGTAGCGCCCGGACCCTCGCTGGAACCCATCGCCGACGCGACTTTTAACCAGCCGAAGGGTTACAGATCTAGTTGCAACACCCGGCCAACAGAAACGCGTCTGAAACAAAACAGAAAGAGAGAATTACAGCAATATGAAAGCCCATTTGAGTGCAGTTTTTTGCGCATCGCTCATATTCGTCTGCTTGGGAATGTCCGACCTACAAGCGCAGGAGAGCGCCGATCAACCGTCCGTTCTGCACATCGTGCAAACGCAAACTGTGTCGCCGCCCAAAAACAGTGTGCCTACTTTTCTTGCCACTTATCACGTACTCGATGGCGCAAAGTCGCCCGTCAACCTGCTTTCTCTCAAAGGAACCCTTTCAATCGAGAACCAGAGCCCTAATTTCAGCCAGGTTCTCTGGGTACTGGTGTATTGGCAAGGCGAATGTCCAAAACACGACATCGGTTTGAACAAAATTGCCGGTTATCTATGGTTTGACATCACCAAGAACCCTTCGCAATCGGATTCTAAGTTCCCCGTCAATCTTCGATTTCCGAATCCAATCGCGGCGACCGGATGCATAGGTTTTTACTACGGTGGCGGAGCAGTGTTTGCCGGCAAGGCGACCATGACAGCCGATCTAGACCTCACCTACGAACCGGCACCCTCGGCCAACCCCAACACGGTAGTCCCTGCTGGAGGAGGCGAATATTGTTTTGGCCAGGACTGGGGCTGTCAGAATACGACGACAGACGATCAACTTGCATTCGCAGTTCCGACCATAATGCAAACCTCGGGGCATTTGCTGGAACTCTATGGAGACATCAGCGACAGCTCGTTTGATGGAACGAATAACTTCGGGCCTCTTCCGACGGGCGAGGAGTGGGGTACGGTCAATGACTGGTACCTGCTTCGCGGAGGCTGCGGAGAATTTGGCAAGAACCTCAACTCCCAGGGCTTCCCCAATCCGCGCCCGCTTCCACTGCTCTACAGCTGGCTTCCCGACGACGCTCGACTCCTCGAGAGTGTGCCCATGAAATTCAAGATTCCAGACGGAGGAACCGGGAAGGCGGTGCTCGAGAAGCGAGTCGAAAAAATCTTCCCCCATCCTTTGCAGGTGAATGCGGGAGATTGCCTGGTGACGATCTACGGCAGGAACGGCAATGGTGCGTCCGATGATGAAACCCAGGTCAATGCTCTGATGGCGCCATAAGGAATTATCACCACAACCGAGGCTGCCCCACTCGCCGCGCCTTTCGGCGAGTGGGCACCACGGACTTCGCTCCTGTGGGGAACTGCCGTTGGGTTTTACTTCGACACGTAGTACAGGTATTGCAAGTTCGCCAGCGAGAAGCCCGACATTGCGCTTGTCCCATTCGGACTGCCTCCAAATTTCGCCGTCAAATCCTGGTTCTGCCAGTTATCAGTGCCGGCGGGCAGCGTTAACTGATTGATGTGCTTGTTGGAGAGGTAAAACAAATGTAGCTCGTCGTTCGGCGTAGTGGTAAAAGCCACGATGCCGTTGGCTGGATTCGCGGCCGGACCCTTGCCTTCGCTGGTCACGTCATCACTCGCCCACACGTTGTTGTCGATGGAAAGCATTTGCCACAAATGTTTGTTGCTATCGATAAAGAAGACCTCGTTGACACTTCCGCCGGGAAACACCAGCGCCGTGATCGGACTGGCAGATGCCGCCACCGGTACGCCGGCCTTGACAGTCAGGTCCTCATCCAGCCAGGTCGAATTGTTGTAATACAGTTCGTGAACGTGGCCGGTCGTGGCCAGGTAATACACGTATTGCAGATTGCCTACGTTGATGCTGGAAATCCATACGGCTCGGCCGGAGGGCCCTTTCGCAATTTTCGTGATGTCCTGGTTCACCCAGCTCCCGCTGACGTTATACAGCTGATTAACGTGTCCGTTGGAGGCCAGATAGTACACATGAAAGGCGCTGCTGCCGGTCGCCAAAGCCGTCAATCGCGGCGTCTTGCCGGTCAGCGGACCTTTGCCCAGGCTGCTGATATCCGAGTCCGCCCATTCGACATTGTTATAGAACAACTGATGCACGTGCTGGTTCTGCGAGACGTAGTACACGTATTGTAAGTTCGATTCGGAGAATCCCGAGACCGCGCTCTTGGCCATGGCGCGAACGCCGAAGCCTTCGGCCGTCAGGTCCTCATCGCTCCAGCTCGTTCCATTGAAGAACAGTTGGTGAACATCCTCGGCGCTGTCGAGGTAGAAGGTGTGAATCTGGTCGTTGGGAGTAGTGACGAAGGCGGCGACTCCAGTGTGCGCGTCCGTCACTTGGTCAGAGAGGCTCTGGTCGATCCAGGTCGAGTTGTTGTAGGCCATTTGGTGGATCGTCTGAGCGTGGGCATCGGGCAAAGCGAGCGCCCCCAGGCACAGAGCAAAAATGCCGGCAAGAACAGAAAAAGAATACGAACGATTGGTTTGGCGACTGCGGCAGAAGCTTGGCATAAAGAGTCCTTTGAGTTTCTGGATTTGACTTGCTGAATTTGACTTGCTGGATTTCAGGGAGCCACCTGGGAGAAAACCGCCCCAGATCGTCGTTCGTCGGTCGGCGCCCCGCCGGGTTGACCTCCGGTGCGAGCGACTATGGTGCAGACCGGAGCTGCGGTCAATGAAACTGGTTTTTAACCCTTCCTTAACCGGCAAGCGCTTTTGCGGCAACAAGTTCCCAGCCATCATTAACCGAAGGAGGGGCTTTGATCTCGTGCGTGTGATCACCGGTTACAGCTCATTCTCCTCGACTCGTGTCTGAGGAAAACCGTCCACACGGAAAGTGATAACCTATGAAACCATCTGCAAAGCGCGCCCCTTCGAACTTCCAAGCGAGGTAGACCACAGAGGTAGACAACACACAGAGGTAGACAACAGTGGAACATCACGATCGCTCCCCTAAATCACCGCGTCCGAATCGCCGCCAATTTCTTTTGTCCGTCGGAGGCACATTGGCTGCCGGGGTCGTCGCACCGAGCGTCATGGCAGCCAGCGGCCGGCTGATAAACGGGAGCCCAACTTCACCGCGACTATATCGAAAGGAGAGCAACATGAAAGGCACCAAACCCAGCATCGTGTTCTGCCACGGCATCTGGGCCGACGGCTCATGCTTCAGCAAGGTGATCCCAACTCTTCAGGCCGAAGGGCACCAGTGCATTGCTGCCCAATACAGCCTCAACACCACCGCAGACGACATCGCTACCGTCAAACAGGCGCTCGGGCGAGTCAGCAGTCCGGCTATTCTCGTCGGCCACTCTTATGGAGGAAGCGTCATCACGGGCGCCGGAACTGACGATCGCGTTGCCGGCCTCGTCTACATCGCCGCATTTGCACCGGACGCCGATGAGACCTCCGACGCGCAACCGTCCAAGTATCCGAAGACAGACGTTCTCTCGCACGTCGAAGTTGCCGACGGACGTATCTGGCTGCTTCAGGAAGGCATTGATTCCTTCGCAGGCGACTTGTCCGCGGAGGAAAAGAAGCTGGTTTGGGCGACCCAGTGCGTCCCGGCTCCAGACCTCTTCGGGGCAAAAGTCGCAGGCACCGCTTGGAAATCGAAGCCCAGCTGGTACATCGTCGCCAAGAACGACCGCACCATACAGCCTGACTGTGAGCGCTTTCTCGCCAAACGCATGGGGGCCAAGACGACCGAGGTCGCGAGCAGCCACGTAGTAATGCTGTCGCATCCGGAAGTCGTGATCGATGTGATCCGGCAAGCCGCAAAAGCCGCTGAGGGAGTGAAGTCAGCAGCCTAGGGTGGGGGCCCACCTCGATGTTGGCCAGGAGACGGTGACTAAGACTTAAGCAGAAAGCGGGAGGAGAATCCTAAGATGGTTCACGAAACCTCAGTCGACATTTCGCGTCGTCAGTTTCTCGCGGTCGGAGGTTTGACGGTGGCCGCAGCGTGCTTTGCTCCAAGCTACTTGATGGCTGAGACAGAAGGCATCGTCGTAGGAGCGTTCAAAGAGGCCGCCACAGCGGGAGTCACGGTTCAAAATCTTCGCCGCAACATCAGCGTGCTTTTGGGCCCTGGTGGAAATATTGCCGTTCTCACTGGCCCTGACGGAAAGCTGCTGGTCGATTCGGAAATCGTTACCGCACGTCCGCACGTTTCTGAAGCCCTGGCCACGATCAACGCAGATCCCATCAAACAATTGATCAACACGCACTGGCACTTCGATCACACCGGCGGCAACGAGTGGGTCCATGAAGCCGGAGCCAGTATCCTAGCGCACGAGAACACGAGTAAACATCTACTCCAGGCGACACGCGTCGAGGGCAACTTCAGGTACACTTTCCCAGCCGCACCGGCGGGCGCGATTCCCTCCACCGTCTTTAAAGACGAACACACTCTACATGCCAACAACACCACTCTGATGCTGAAGCACTACGAGCCTGCCCACACGGACTCTGATATCTCCGTGCACTTTGTGGAGGCCGACATTCTCCACACCGGAGATACCTTCTGGAACCGCGACTACCCATTTATCGACTACTGGACGGGCGGCAGCATCAACGGCCAGATCCGCGCTGCGGAAGCAAACATCGCAAAAGTGACCGACAAGACGATCGTCATTCCGGGGCACGGGGCCGTGGGAAATAAGGCCGACCTGGTTCTGTTCCGCGACGTGCTGGTTGAGATTCGCGATAAAGTTGCGGCGCTCAAGACACAGGGCAAGACCTTGCCTGAAATTGTCGCCGCCAAGCCCGGAGCGCGACATGACGCGGTCTGGGGCAACTTGTTCCAGAATCCGAGTGACTTTGTCGCGCTCGTGTACCAGGGCGTTTGAGAACACTTAGAGTAGTTCTTCAGCTCTTAAGGAATGCCAGCAGGTCGGCGTTGATCTTGTCCGCATGCGTAGTAGGCATGCCATGCGGGAAATCCTTATACGTAATCAGTTTCCCGTTCCTCAGCAGCTTTGCAGACTTCGGTCCCGCCGCGACATAGGGAACGATCTGGTCGTCCTCGCTATGCATCACCAGCACCGGAATCGTGATCTTCTTCAGGTCCTCGGTAAAGTCGGTCTGCGAGAAGGCCACAATTCCGTCATAGTGAGCCTTAGCGCCACCCATCATCCCCTGTCGCCACCAATTTGCAATAGTGGCCTCTACGGATTTCACCCCCGGACGATTAAACCCATAGAAAGGACCCTCCGGCAGGTCGCGATAGAATTTTGACCGATTAGCTGCAAGCTGCGCCTGTAGATCATCAAACACAGACTTCGGCAGGCCCTCAGGATTCGAATCCGTCTTCAACATCAGCGGCGGCACCGCGCTGATAATCGCGGCTTTGTACACGTCCTGTTGCCCACGCCGGGCGAGATAATGTATTACCTCACCACCACCGGTCGAGTGCCCAACGTGGATCGCATTTTTCAAATTCAGGTGCGCCGTAAGCGCCGCCAGGTCATCCGCGTAGTGGTCCATATCGTGCCCATCGGCCGCTTGCGTCGAGCGCCCATGTCCGCGCCGGTCATGCGCAATCACGCGATACCCCCTGCCCAGAAAAAACATCAGCTGGTTATCCCAGTCATCCGCCGAAAGCGGCCAGCCATGGCTGAACACGATCGGCTGCCCCGAACCCCAGTCCTTGTAAAAGATCTCAACGCCGTCTTTGGTGGTAATAGCAGGCATACAATCTCCTTTAACAATCTGATTAACGTTCGCCCATTAAATCACAGTCGCTTCTTTAAAGAGGGTGAAAACCAGGGACAGGGAATGCGCCCCAAAATCCCCAGTCGCCCCAGACAGTCCTAAAGCGCGGAAGAAGCAAAACGTCTTGAACAATTTGTCGAACTCCCGTTCGGCCCTTCGACGATATGGTGAAGGCCAGACAACCGGCCCGGCAGAAAGTGTCTCCCAGGGGTGATACGCTACGCGAAAAATCTGTAAAATCGCGTGTCGATTCCCCGCCACCCCGTTCGACGAGTAAGTGGGGCCGCACCGCTCACCGGGCGCCTCCCAACTCGCAAGCACTCAAGGAGAACAACACATGCGCTTCATGATGATCATGTTTCCGAAGAACTACGAAACCGCTAAACCCGGCTGGGTCCCCGACTTCAAAGAGATGGAGGCAATGGGCAAGTACAACGAGGAACTAGGAAAAGCCGGCGTGCTGCTCGCGCTCGACGGGCTGACCCCGCCCGCGACGATGAGCGCTCGCGTCACCTTCAAAAACGGAAAATCGAGAGTCACCGACGGCCCTTTTACCGAAGCCAAGGAAGTGGTCGGCGGTTACTGGATCATCCAGGTGAAGTCGCGCGAAGAGGCGCTCGAATGGGCGTCGCGCATCCCCGGAAAGGATAACGAAATGGTCGAAGTTCGCCGCATGTTTGATCTGGCCGACTTCGATCCCGAGACCCAAAAAGAGATCCAAAAGAAGTTCGGCGAAGACGTAGCCGCCGAGATGCGCCAGTAGTAAAAAGCTCTCCGACCGCCGGCACCACCACGAAAAAGGCTGCCCCACTCGCCGTGCCTTTCGGCGAGTGGGCACCACGGAACCGACTTTTGATCACCTATTTCATCACAAAGACCGGTGACCGCCGTCATAGACATCCCGAATCGCCATACCCGAAAATGAAACCGGATAGGCCATGCGCGCTCGATACACCGGATCAATCCCGAAATGAACCGGCTCAGCGCTAAGTCGTTTGTTTTGATGGGCCTGGAAGTAACTCTTTATATTTCAATACTTTAGAGCGAATTGGGGG